>TARA_B110000037_G_scaffold24187_1_pt1 | contig 27478 bp, 25 predicted proteins | sample TARA_B110000037 | Tara Oceans TARA_B110000037 (sample SAMEA4397196) | marine metagenome | biome: Polar Biome; feature: [MIX] marine epipelagic wind mixed layer (ENVO:01000061); material: water (ENVO:00002006), including particulate matter (ENVO:01000060) such as... | depth 10-100 m
AAAAACACGAATAAAGTAGACTTAACCCCCTATTATACAACCATAAAAACGGATTTTAGATATTTAAAAAATACTTTAAAGTTAATACTAGAAACGCCCCGCTTATTATTCATAAAGCACAAAACCGTATTTATCAAACAATTATTTTTGGGACAAACGATGGATCACACGATTCTAGAATTGAAAAAGGGAATTGGGTGATTCGCGTTTCAAACTTAGTTGACGGAGAAGTACTCGAGTAAAATATCCTAAAGATGGTGGATATGGAATTGCCTCAAGACCAAAAATAAAAAGTTATAGACCGGTTTTATGTCCGGCGTTTTGAGTTTTGTATAACCACAACTAAACTTTACTTTTGCAACAAATTTTCGGCAATGATAAAAGGTAAAAAAGTAGTGGTGGTAATGCCCGCTTACAATGCTTCAAAAACGGTAGAAAAAACCTACAAGGAGATTGACTTCAGCATTGTTGACGATGTTATTTTGGTGGACGATCATAGCCCTGACGATACTAGCGAAGTTGCCAAAAGAATAGGGATTAAACACGTTATTCGCCATGAAGAAAACAAAGGATATGGTGGAAACCAAAAAACGCTTTACAACAAAGCTCTAGAAATAGGTGCAGACATAATAATCATGGTTCACCCTGACTACCAATACACTCCTCTTCTTATTCCTTCCATTGCTCATATTATTGCTAATGATTTGTACCCTGTTGTTTTGGCTTCAAGAATACTTGGAAAAGGAGCTTTAAAAGGTGGAATGCCAATTTATAAGTATATAGCAAATCGATTTTTAACCTTATCGCAAAATATATTAATGAACCAAAAACTTTCGGAATATCACTCTGGCTACCGCGCCTTTTCCAGAGAAGTTTTAGAGGGAATTAATTATAATATAAATTCGGACGATTTTGTGTTTGACAACCAAATGCTTGCACAAATTTTTTACGCTGGCTTTGAAATTGGCGAAGTTACATGCCCTACAAAATATTTTGAAGAAGCCAGTTCTATAAACTTTAAAAGAAGTTCGGTATATGGTTTAGGTGTTTTATGGACTAGTTGGATTTATTTTATAAATAAACTAGGATTGATTAAATCGAAGATTTTTCATCAAAAATAAATTTCGATTTCCTCATATTGTTAATGATTAAATGATCACTATAAGGATTCACAACAGGGCTGATTTTAAAACTTATTTCTCTATTTAACAAGTACAAAACCCACTGCCTCAACTTTTACGATTTCAGGAACGGACCTCAAAATAGATTCTTCCACTCCAGCTTTAAAAGTCATATTATTCATTGAACAATTGGTGCAAGATCCTTTAAGTTCAACTCGGGCAATACCATCTTCCGTAACTTCAAGTAGTTCTAGATCGCCACCATCTTCCTTTACGAAGTTGCGCATATCTTCAAGTGCTTTATTTACTTTATCGAAAAGGGTTGTTGAAACTGAAGTTTGCATAATGTGATTTTGAATTGTAACAAATTTAACGGAATTAGGCCTTACTTCTTATCCAGTTTATTTTCTAGTATATTCACCATTTCTTCAAAGGCTAAAGCCTGAGAAGTATTTTCTTGCAAAATTGTAGGCCGACCTACATCTCCACTTTCTCGAATGCTTTGCACTAAAGGAATTTGACCTAATAATTGAATATCCATTTTTTCTGCTAGCTCTTTTGCGCCGTCTTTTCCGAAAATGTAATATTTATTTTCCGGTAATTCTGCCGGAGTAAACCAACTCATGTTCTCTACTAAACCTAATATAGGAACATTAATAGAATCCAATTTAAACATATTAATTCCTTTTCGAGCATCTGCTAAAGCCACTGGCTGTGGTGTACTTACCATCACAACACCCGTAATTGGAACTGCCTGAACTATAGATAAGTGAACATCCCCTGTTCCCGGTGGTAGATCAATAAACAAATAATCTAATTCACCCCATTCCACATCAGAAACCATTTGATTTAGAGCTTTGCTAGCCATTGGCCCTCTCCAGACAATAGCTTGGTCAGTTTCAGCGAAAAAACCTATGGACAGTATTTTAACCCCATAAGATTCAACAGGAATCATTTTGTTACTCCCATTAATATCTTCCATACCTGGCTTTTGGTTTTCTACATCAAACATAATGGGAATTGATGGACCATAAATATCCGCGTCAATTAATCCAACTTTGTATCCTTTTTTTGCCATACCGGCGGCAAAATTTGCAGTAATGGTAGATTTCCCAACTCCACCTTTTCCTGAAGCAATAGCAATAATATTTTTTACCCCTGGAAGGACTTTTCGTGTTTCTGGACTTTCTTTTTTCTCTTTATCCATTCCTACAGCATCCACACGAACTTGAATCTCGTTTGATATTTTTAAATGAATTTGTGTTTCACAAGCTTCTTCCATTCGTTTACGGTTGTGCATTGCTGGATTGCTTACTTGTACCGTAAAAAACACAGTGTTTCCGTCAACAGAAATATTGGATACAAATCCTAATGAAACAATGTCTTTTTTTAAGTCGGGCTCAATTACAAATGATAAGGCATGTAGAATTTTTTCGTTAGTGATTTCCATCTTGCGAAGATAATTTAGATTGGGTATAAATAAGGCTTAATGGATGTAGTATTTTTGTCTTTTTTATAAAATTTTATTTTTCCAAATTAAGCTCCTCTGAGGGGTCCCAGAATATCTCGGGAAAATTCAATATTTTATCATTTTCCACCTCAATCCCTTCTGATTCAAGCAAATATTGCATTTCATAAGGTGTTTCAAAATGATGTTTGCCGGTTAGCATTCCATTTCTATTAACTACACGCTGTGCCGGAACTGGAGGAATTTGAGCATGGGCCGCATTCATTGCCCATCCAACCATCCTTGCAGCACGACCAAGACTCAGGTATTTAGCAACGGCTCCATAAGAAGTTGCTCGGCCTTTTGGAATGAGGCGAACTACCTCAAAAACATCCTTAAAAAAAGATTCGTGTTTGTTGTCTTTCACGGCCTAAATTTAAGATAAGTAATCAAATGTCCTTTCTTTGAAAACTCACCTTCATAATAAGTTTTAATATTTAAAATTTCTTTTTCAATGCCACTATAACCCTGCATATCATTCTTATAAATATCATCGTTATTGTGAACCAAGTGATATTCTTGTTCTTGAATCACTTCTAAAGTATTCGTGTACAAAAAAGCACTATCCGTTTTAAGATGAATCCATCCTTCTTTCTTTAGAAACTTTTTGTATTTGTCTACAAACGATTTACTTGTAAGTCTCTTTTCCGCCCACTCATCTTTTGGTTGTGGATCTGGAAACGTGACCCAAATTTCATCAACTTCATCCTTCTCAAAAAAAGCATCAATGAAATCAATCCTAGTTCTCAGAAAGGCAATGTTCTTCAAGTCTAAATCCAAAGACTCTTTAGCTCCAAACCAAATTCTAGCTCCTTTTATATCAATCCCAATATAATTTACATCGGGAAATTTCTTGCCCATACCAACAGAATATTCTCCCTTACCACAACCTAATTCTAAAACGATAGGGTTGTTGTTTTTAAAGACTTCTGAGTGCCATTTTCCTGCAAAATTGTGTTTAACAACTCCACCTTTTTCTTTATCAAAAAACTCTAATAATGGCGGTTCAAAGACATTCGGAAAAATTTTGTTATCCGCAAAACGAAGTAGTTTTTTCTTTTTTCCCATGTTATAAATCTGGATTAATTGGTTTTATTTCTAATTCTTCCACCATGCCTTTGCTTTTCAATGCCATAACAACTCCATTGGCAACATCTTGAGGCTGAACAAATTCATGCAATGGAGCGTCTATCCCATCCCAGCTAGAAGTATTTGTACTTCCCGGTAAAATAGCTGTAACCTTAACATTACTGGCTCTTAAATCTTCTCTTAAAATTTTTGTGTAAATGTAAATCAGTTGTTTACTCATTGTATACGAGACGGCATTAGTTCGAATATCCTTACTCAAAACTGAACATATATTTATAATATGCCCTTTTTTCCTTTTTTTGAATTCAGGAATAAAGCGCTGAGTTAACCGAAGTGCGCTATAAAAATTAATATTCAATAAGTTATTCAATTTTGACTCCGAAAAGTTGTCTAAATTATCTTCATCATATTGTCCGACATTATTCACTAAAACATCAATATTTCCCCAATAATGAATAAATGTATCGGCAAAATTTTTAGTTTCATATTTCTGAGAGAAATCTGCAGACTTGGTAATCACCTCAATATTCGGAAATAAGGCTTTAATTTCTTTACTCAAATAATCTAATTCTTCTAAATTTCTTGCTCCCAAACCAAGGTCATATCCTTCCGAAGCTAAGGCCATTGTTATAGCTCTTCCTATTCCTTTAGTTGCACCAGTAACAATTGCTTTCATACTTGTATTTATAGCTTTCAAAGAAACAAAAGAATGTGAGGTAATAAAGCCGAATATCAAGAAAGCCAATTATTTTTGATGAAATAATTTTGCTGCAAATTGAAAAAACTGAATAAAGTACTTTTTTGCGTATTAAATTGGGGCTTAGGTCATGCCAGTCGAAGTACTCCTGTTATTGAGTTTCTAATTTCAAAAGGAATTCAAGTAGATATTGCATCGGATGGAGACGCTTTAGTATTACTTCAACAAAAATTTCTCAAATCCAAGTTTATTGAACTACCTCCCTATAAAATTCAATATTCAAAATCAGCAAAAGCATTACCTTTTAAATTACTCTGCCAAGTTCCAAAACTGATAAAGTCAGCTGAAAAAGAGAAAAAAATACTCCATACTATATTGGATTCGAACCAGAATTATGATCTAATTATTTCTGACAATAGATACAGTTGTTACTCTTCATCTCTTCCTTCCATAATAATTTGTCATCAGCTAAACATTAGATTACCAAAAGCACTTTCTTGGCTCAACAAAATAAACAACAAATTATTAGCGAATTTCAATTCAATATGGTTACCCGATAATGAGGATAACCTAAGTGGAAATCTATCTTCTACACGCCTAAAACACAGCCGAATTGGCTTGTTAAGTTCCTATTCAAAAACAGAAGTAAAAAAGAATATTGATTTCCTAATTGTACTTTCTGGTCCTGAACCTCAACGAAATTTATTAGAAATTAAACTTCTGCATTCTGTTCCATTAAATTCAAAAATTGTAATGGTTCGTGGTACTTCGGTACAATCCGAAACAAACATTGAATTTGAGTATTATAATCTTGCTCCGCAAAAAATCATGAACGATTTATTGAATCGTGCCAAATTGGTTATTAGCCGATCGGGTTACAGCAGTATAATGGATTATAAAACTATAGGAACTCCAGCTATTTTAATTCCGACACCAGGTCAAACTGAACAAGAATACTTGGCAAAGTATTTAAATGATAATCCTCAGTTTAAAATGGTAAATCAAAAAGACATCTCTCCTGAAATGTTCAACTGGCTCTCTATTTCAAATTCAGGCAAACAAAAAGGCCCCATCAAATTAAATGAAGGGGCCTTAATAAATTCATTAAATAGTGTAGGATTAACTATACCAACATAGTCACAGGGTTTTCCACGAATGACTTAAACGTTTGTAAGAATTTCGCTCCACTTGCACCATCAACTGTTCTATGATCGCAAGTTAAAGTTACCTTCATAATATTTCCTATTGCTAATTCACCATTTCTTACAACTGGGGTTTGCGTAATAGCACCTATTGCCATTATACATGACTCCGGAGCATTTAGAATGGACGTGAACTCTTCAATCCCAAACATCCCTAAATTAGAAACTGTAAATGTGTTTCCTTGTAACTCCTCTAATTTTATTTTCTTCTCGGAAGCTTTAGCTGAAAATTCTTTTACCTCAGCAGAAAGTTGAGCCAATGTTTTTTGATCTGCAAACTTTACAACAGGAACCAATAAACCATCTTCTACTGCCATTGCTACACCTATACTTATGTGGTGATTTGTTCTAACAGTACTCGTTTCATTTATCCAAGAGGTATTCACATTCGGATGAACTTTTAAAGCAGATGCTACCGCTTTTATTACAATATCATTAAAAGAAATTTTCACTGGGGAAATTTCATTCATGCTTTTTCTCGCCGCAATAGCATTATCCATATCCAAACCAATCGTCAAATAAAAGTGTGGTGCGCTAAATTGATTTTTAGTTAAACTTTTCGATATGGATTTTCTCATTTGAGAAGCAGGAACATCTGTAAAAGACTCAGAAGAAACAGGGTTTAATGCCGTATTTGCATTTGGAACATAATTATCAATATCCCTTTTTACAATTCTTCCTCCGTCTCCACTTCCTTGAATACTAGAAATTTCTATTCCTTTATCTGTAGCCAATTTTTTGGCCAAGGGAGAAGCAATTACTCTTCCGGTATTGTTCGAAACAGAACTTGGTGTAGCAGGAGTATTTTGAACTTGTGGTAGCACACTAGTTTCTGGCGCTTTTGAAGCTTCAGGAGTTGGGCCTTCAACTACTTCATCAGTTGCAGATTCCGCACTTAATATGGAGGAAATATCTTCTCCCTTTTCACCTAAAATCGCTAAAATTCCATCGACAGGTGCAGCACCTCCTTTTTCTACTCCAATATGAAGTAAAACTCCATCTTGAAAAGATTCAAATTCCATTGTGGCTTTATCCGTTTCAATCTCGGCAAGTAAATCACCAGTTTCAACAGTATCTCCAACTTTTTTATGCCATTCAGCAACAACACCTTCTTCCATTGTGTCACTCAACTTGGGCATTCTTACAACCTCAGCCATATTATTAATTTCTTACAAATGGGTAATCTTCTTCAACGTAAACATCTTTGTACAACTCACCAGCCCCTGGCATTGGTGATTCTTCAGCAAACTTCACTGATTCTTCTACCAAATCTTTAACTTTTTTCTGAATTGCTTCAATTTGTTTTTCGGTTGCGTATTTATTTTCTTTAATAATCTTCAATACTTTTTCAATTGGATCTTTAGATTTCCATTCTGCCACTTCATCTTTAGATCGATACTTTTGAGGGTCAGACATAGAATGACCTTTATAACGATAAGTTCTAATATCCAACAAATAAGGGCCTTTTCCAGCTCGACAATGAGCCGATGCTCTATCAATAGCTTCGTGAACAGCTTCAACTGTCATCCCATCTACTACTTCAGATGGCATTTCATAACTGTCACCAATTTTAGACATATCAGTAACATTAGTTGTTCTAGAAATTGAAGTTCCCATGGCGTAATTATTATTTTCAATAATAAATACACAAGGTATTTTCCAAATCATTGCCATATTGAAAGTCTCATGCAGAGCACCTTGTCTTGCAGCACCATCTCCAAAAGAGCAAAAAGCAACATTTTTAGTTCCTTTATACATTTCTGCAAAAGCAATTCCTGCGCCCATAGGTATTTGAGCACCTACAATTCCATGACCTCCCATAAAATTATATTCTTTACTGAAAATATGCATTGAACCACCTTTTCCTTTTGAGGATCCAGTGGCTTTTCCATATAATTCAGCCAATACATATTTCGGATGAAGTCCTAATCCAATAGGGTGAGCATGATCTCTATATGCAGTAATGTGTTTGTCATCTTTAGTGCACGCCGATATAGTTCCAGCAGCAACAGCTTCTTGCCCTATATAAAGATGTAAAAAGCCACCAAACTTTTGCTGAATATATAGCTGACCACATTTTTCTTCAAACTTCCGCATGAGTAACATTGACTCATACCAAGTGAGGTAATTAGCTTTTGTAAATTTTGATTTTTTCGACATGTACTTTTCCAATAAGAGATCGCAAATTTATACAAAATGATGGATGATTATATGTCGGTAAATTTCTTTTGATTGATATATCAATCAATTATAGTAATCTAAACCGGAAAGGTAAAAGGGATTCGATACCTTTAGCATGAAGAACCTTGTTATCTGCAGCCATATAGATGTCGATCTTTTCCTTTGCAAGGTCTTCGTATTCCGAAATCACTTGGCGACATGCACCACAAGGAGCAACCGGTTCTAGAACTTCCTTGTTAAGGCCCTTACCAAATATGGTAATGATTTTAATATTTACTCCTGGGTAATTGGCATGTGCCGAGAACAAAGCAACACGTTCCGCGCAAAGACCTGATGGATACGCTGCATTTTCTTGGTTACAACCGGCAACAACAACACCATTTTCAAGAAGTACTGCAGAACCAACCATGAATTTTGAATATGGAGCATAAGCACTGGTACTGATCTCTTTTGCGGTTTTTACCAATCTTTGAACGGCTTCTGGCAAATCATTAAATGAATCAAATTCCGTAAACTCTGGATCGATATGTACCTTTCTAGAACCCATTAAATCTTTTTATAAATTAGAGCAACAGCATATGCTTTAATACCTTCTTCGTTACCTACAAAACTTAATTTTTCGCTCGTTGTAGCTTTAACACTTACTTCATCTTCTGACACATTCATTAATTGGCCAAGTATTTTTCGCATTTTAGATATATGGGGGTTAATCTTTGGTTGTTCTATTACGATAGTTGAATCAACATTTCCAACTAAATAACCTTTTTCTAAAAGTAATTGGATAACTCCTTTAAGCAAATTTTTACTGTCTGCTCCTTTCCATTTGGGATCTGTATCTGGGAAATGAAAACCAATATCTCGAAGATTCGCTGCGCCAAGTAAGGCATCGCAAATGGCATGTATTAATACATCAGCGTCTGAATGGCCAACTGTTCCTAAATGAAAATCTAATTTTATTCCTCCAAGCCAAAGTTCTTCACCGGTTGCAAGCTTATGTATGTCATATCCGAAGCCAATTCTGGGAATCATTTATGAAAATTAAGGAGCAAGAGTATTGCCATTCGTTTTCGGTTTGTTTCCACCTTCTTTAAAATTCATAATTAAAGAAAATCGAATTGTGTTTTGAAGCGGAGACTGTTGAGCACTATTACCAAAATATGCTGGAATAAGATAAGAAAAATCAAGTCCAAAAATATTGTAGCGTATTCCTGCTCCCACAGTAAAAAACTTTCTATTCCCTTTCAATTCATGTTCCCAAAAATAGCCAGCACGCAAAGCAAACAATTCATCATACCAATACTCAAGGCCAACACCCCAATTAATTTCGCGCATTTCTTCTTTTAATACACTTCCTTTTTCTACTTTGTAGGTGCCATCTTCATTTTCAATGTACCTGCCATTTTCATCTGTCACAGGATTTCCAGGTGCATCATAAAAAGAGGACACCATGCCTTCCACAACCGGCCTGTCCGGGTCCTTACCCGCGCCAATCACAAATTTACTGCCATCTTTCTCAGGCACTCCTGTCGAATTCCCAAGTGAGTCAAGTTTTTGTTTGTAAACTGGTGGCGTTGGCACTAATAATTTATTGAAATCAGCATGTATTGAAATTTTATTATAATCATCAATGACATAAGTAAACCTTGGTCCAATTCTTAAATTAGTAGGAATAAAATCCTTATTGGTTGTGTTTGAATAAGACATTTTACCACCAATGTTTGAAATAGCTATACCGGCTGCAATTTCAATATCTCTTCCAGCAAGTTTCATTCTATCGTTTAAATAGTAAACGGATAAATCGGCAGCCACCATTTGCCCTGGTTTTGTATCTGCACCTTGCACCGCAGTTCCACCTGTAAGATTTGAATGAATATACTTCAAAGTAAATGCTCCTGAAATATCACGACCTAATTTTGCCGCAAGTGCAACATCTATTGAAAATTCATTGGGATTAAACTTTCGAAGTTCTTGACCGTTTTCATCCGTAAATTGAATATCTCCAAGCGAAAAATATTTTAAGGATGCTCCTAGAGTAAGCATTTTATTCATGTTATAAAACCCACTCAAATAACTCAATGAAATATCTGGAACTAGGCTCCTTAACCAAGGAGTGTAGCCAATGAGCATTCCTGATTTTTCTTTTGCAAAAGCCAATTTAGAAGCATTCCAATGCATTGCTGATGCATCTGGAGTTGTTCCGGCACCAGCATCTCCCATTGCTCCCATTCTAGAATCTGGTGCAATTAACAAAAAGGGAACTGCTGTAGTTATAGTATTTAACCTGTTACCACCAGCTATTTCAGTAGTTGAAATTTTACCTTGCCCTACACTATTAATAGTAAAGGTCAATAAAATGACTGTTAAGCCAAATCCATTTCCAATATTTTTTATTTTTTTCATGCTCCGTTTCATGCACTTTGCAAATATACTTCTTTTCTTTTCCAAATATTTTAGTTTAGTATTACAAGCTTCTCAAATTTATCAGCTGCATCCCCGTTTGGGGATTTTACTTCTACCTTATAGACATATACTCCTCGACCAATCTTATCTCCAAAATCATCTCTTCCATCCCAAGAAATTGGTCCAATTCTAAATCCTTTACTATTATAATACCCATCCATCGTTTTTACTATTATTCCTGAAACAGTAAATACTTGAATTCGTACTGCTAAATCTTGATCTGGATAATTGTGTTCAAAATAGAAGTCAGTTTTGGTAGTGAAAGGGTTGGGGTAATTTAACACATGATCTAAAGCCAATTCTGCACTTTCACTTACCACAAATTCGGTTCTATCTTCCCCAGAATTATTATATACATCCCATGCTTTTAGTGAAAGGGTATGTTTTCCCTCTGACAAGCCCTTAAACGGGTACTTCACCATTCCATTTTGATATGAATTTAAAACTGATTCGTAATAATCATTAAGTATAAGTTCGTCCTTAGTGTCTTCATCTAATACAGCTACAATATCATGACCTATTCCACTTCCACTAGTATTTATGCCATTTTCATCAAATATTTTAGCATAAATACTAGGCTCATTACTTGTCATTCCACCAAAAACAAAAGTGGTGTCATTCAAGAATAACCGGACTTCTGGTCCTACTTGATCTTCAAGCGGATCTCCAATTTGACCACCAACAACAAAAGAAGTATCGAATCCCGATGCATCTATTTTTCCGTTTTCTGCATAGTAACTTATTTTTCCATTTCCATAATTAAAGTCAATATCTTTTGGAACAACAAAAGTGAATGAGAATTTGCCGGCGGCTACTGTGGCTTTTCCTCGAAACAAAATATTAGTTCTTGCTTTATAATTGTAAGCTCCTTCTCCTTTATTGTCTAAAGTCTTTTTCCAGCTTTTTTTATCATAAACTACCGGATAAAGAGTTCCATTAAAATCAGATATTAGATTCCCTGTTTTGTTATGGTTTATTTGACCCGTTATGGTGACTTTTTGAAGAGCTCCAATTGTATCTGGTCTAGTATTAGTAACAATTTCATGAAGTGGATAGTTTAATTTCATGGCTGGATCTCCTAAAAGAGCAAAAACCCTTGTATTTGCGTTGAAATTATTGGGGTCCAACTTTGTTCTTTGAACAATGTCGCCCAGCCTGGGCATACTTCCGTTAAATTCAGAATAAGCCAGTCGATTAAAAGCTCTAGCTAATTCATAATTAGGAGAGGCGTAAACAACTCTTGTGGTTGTCAGTAAACCAATCCCTCCTCCATCCGGATTAAGAAACACAAATTCCCCTGCGGAAGTTCTTTTGGGGTCATCAAACCTACTAAATTCGCAAGTAGCAGTTACAAAAAGTGGCATATTGTTAATGTTACTCCATCTATTTATTTGCGATACTTCAAGTATTCTCTCTGCGGCCCAGCCTAACTCACCTCCATGCCCAACGTAGTTCAATGTTAATGATCCCCGCTCAACCGCTTCATTTATTGCAGCATTTACATCAGGGAACCTTTGCCCACCGGGAGTAGTTCTTTGCGGATAAGCATCTGTAAGCACTTTATTTACATTGTTTTTTGGGAAAACAATGTCAACAGAATCAGCAAGATTACTCGCATCCTTCATATGTAGTTGACCATCTCCATCATCAGCAATATAAGACAATGACAAACGCCATTTCCCTAAAGAATTTACTGAACTATAAGCCTTTAATTTATTTACAGCATCTGCAGCTTGCCTTGTTGTTTTCACAGGAAAACGTCCTACACCAAGGTGAACAACCCCAGTAACCAAATCACTATAGTCATCAGCCAGCATGGCATAGAAATCATCGGTTGCAAGTGAAGCAATGGGATGAAACGATTCTTCCATTTGGTATATTGGAATAATATTGGTATTTCCCGTAATTCTGTACTTATAATCGTAAGAAGCATCGCCAAACAACAGCAAATAACGAGGCGCTAACGAAGTGTCTCCATTGGCATGCTCGAACAACATTCGCATAAAATCTCTTAACGCAGTCACATCCTGTCTTCCACTTGAAAATTCATTATAAACGTGAAAAATATTGACCACTTCAACAGAAAGACCATCTTCCGTTCGATGAAGTTCAGCAACTTCATCGGCATAATTCGCAAAAAGACCAGTTGTGTATATTATCATGTCGGGACTTTTATTTACTAAAGCGTGCAGGTTCTGATTGGCAATTTTTATTCCCCATTCAGGAATTTGAGCCGAAAGGTCATTAAACACAATAAACTTATCCAACTTTCCACCTGGGCGCATAAAACGAGCTTGCCGGCCAATTAGGCTAAATTTTTGATTTTTAGAAGAAATCGGATTAGTTATATCCCAAATTCGATTTAATGAATTAATCCCTTCCAAAACAAACTCATGATCCACTGAAGTTTCACTTTGTTTTGTATATGAAAATGGCATTTGCCCTGATCCATAAATTAAATCCCTCTCACAATTTACTACTATTCTATCGAGCCAAGCTAAAGACTCTCCGTTTGCCTTTATAAACGTTAAATTGACGCCGAGGTTAGAAGTAGACGGTTTTGCTCGGATAGTATTAGTATAATTAATGGCATAATTATCCAAATAATAAGACCCTACACTGCCCCCAGAAATAGCTCCTGACCCTAAGCCTGAAACACCAATATTCATCGTACTCGTAGAATTTACTGATCGCATTGCAAGCTGTACATCTACTGTCGCATCTCTCTCCTTTCTAATATTAGGGAACACGAACTCATAAAACTGATTTCCTTTTACTCCAAAATTTTCCCCCAACCATTGTCGTCCACTAGAGATTAAATTAGCAAGATCCTTTTCATGACTTTGATAATCATTAAACGTACTAACTGTTATAGAATTTGAAGAGGCAAAATTGGTTTGGCCGGATATTCTTAAAGGGTTTCCTACTCCACCATCAAAAGTCAGGAAATAGTAATTTGTATCGGAATAAGGATTTGTTTTAAAAGAATATTTATCTCCTTTCAATTTCCATTCATGAGGACTTTCTGCATAAAACAGCGCGTAATCATTTTTTGAAAATTTTTCTAGGTTCATATTAGAAATCCACATTGGGTTTTCCTGAAGATCATCATACCGAAAACTTTTATTGTCTTCCGAAAGAATTCCACCACCATTCCCGAAAATCCGAATGCTATTAACACTCACCGATTTTGGATCCACTCCTATTTTTTTAAGAAAATTATAATCTATCTTATATATACCATCATTAATAACAGCAATTTTATACCATGTACCTCCGCTTAGTACAGAATTACTGGCATGACTAGATCTTGAACTAGAATTACTGATTGCCTTTGATTGGATAATTTCTGGGTTTATACTAAATGTATTCACCTTGTAAAACGAGGAGCCACTTTTATAAATCGGAACTATTTCTATTCTGCAATATTTTTCGTTATAAATCGTGTATTCAAAAATGTCTATTTGAACTTCATCTGTAATTTCATTAACCGTAGAAACTAGTTTTTCATTTTCATTAAAAGGAGATTTTGAATTAATAACAAAACCAGCAGAGGAGACAGATTCAGAGTTTGATATTTTAAACTTGATTACAAACTTCGGATAAAAATTCTTAGTAAAATCATAAGAAGAACCCTTAAAAGCTAAATACTTAATTGGCTTAACACTTATTGAATTGTCACTTCCAACTTCCTCCCATTCTATTGTGAAGTTTTTTTGGGCAAAAGTTACATTCGCTGAAACAAGAACAACAAAAATGATTGAAGCCAGACGAAAATTAATAAAACGATTCTTTGACATATATATTAGAGTGCAATCTTACGAAATGATTTAATCCACATGGAACGACTTTAAAAATAGATTATTGTTTTAGTGCGTTATTATCTTTTTTTACCAAAAATTTATTTTAACACACTAAGAATTAAAAATATTCGTATAATTGCCTAACTGATGGACCATATAAATATGTCTTACAGATTGGAGAAAAAGATACTATATATAATAATTGGCTTAGTAAGTCTAGCAAGTGTAAGTGCGGCACAAGACCCTATATATACTCAGTTTTACGCTAATCCTTTGTATTTAAACCCGGCACTAACCGGAGTTGAAAAATGCCCTAGAGTTGTAATGAATTACAGAAATCAATGGCCTGGGCTTAACCAAGGAAATGGGAATTTTGTAACCTATTCGGCTAGTTATGATCAAAATGTTGATGGATTATCAGGTGGAATAGGTCTTTTACTCATGCAAGACCGAGAAGGTGCAAATGGTGTTTTTAAAACAACTCGTGCTACTTTAATGTATTCTTATAACTTGAACGTAAACCGAAAGCTTTCTTTGCGTATTGGATTAAGTGCAGCTTATTTTCAAAAAAGTATTGACTGGAGTCAGTTAACTTTTGGAGATATGATTGATGAAAGATATGGCTTTGTTTATAATACTGGAGAAACTGAACCTAAGCAATCAGTACAAAACGTAGATTTTGGAGCTGGATTTTTAGCCTATACTAAATATTTTTACGGCGGTTTTGCTTTAGACCATCTTACTGAACCTCAAGAAGATTTTTTATTAGCAGATGAAACAGTATTACCAAGAAAATTCACTGGACATCTTGGTTTTGTTATTCCAATTAACAAAAGGCACCCAGAAGACGGTGCAATTTCTCCTAACATAATGTATCAGTCTCAAGGAAAGGCATTTTCACTTACACCAACTGCAAATCAATTATTTATAGGTCTGTACGGGTATAAAGGACCGATAGTAGGTGGACTTTGGTATAGAGGTAAAGATGCATTTGCAGTTTTAATTGGAATGAAAACGGATCACGTTCGCTTTGGATACAGCTACGATATTACAGTCTCGAAATTAACCAATAAATCTGGTGGCTCTCACGAAGTTTCACTTGCATTAATTTTCAATTGCAAACCAAAAAAGAAGCAATTTCGTGCTCTAAGTTGCCCCGAATTTTAATTATTTAAATAATATTATATTTGATTTTTCGTTAATGTTCAAAACATAACTATGAAAACACTGAAATACAGCATATTGATTGTAATCATTTTCGCACTTTACTCTTGTGGTAAAGAACAATCTTCTACTACAGGTTGGAACTATAATGATCAAGAAAATGGAGGCTTTCAAAAAATGCCTTTTGAAGAACAGGAAACAGGACCTAACCTGGTTTTAATTGAAGGCGGAACTTTTACCATGGGTAGAAATGAACAAGACGTAATGTACGATTGGCAAAACTACCCTCGTAGAATGACAGTTTCCTCTTTTTATATGGATGAAACAGAAGTTAAAAACTACGACTGGTTAGAATACCTGTATTGGTTAAATCGTGTTTATGGATTGGATTACCCTGAAGTTGTTGCAAAAGCCAAACCGGACACTTTGGTTTGGAGAGAGAAACTAGCATACAACGAACCTTTTGTTGATTACTATTTAAGACATCCTGCTTATCGTGATTACCCAGTTGTTGGTATTACTTGGTTACAAGCCAACGATTATTGCCTTTGGAGAACAGATCGTGTAAACGAACACATAATGATTCGTGAAGGTATTCTTGAACATTATACTGATCAAACTGGTGAAGACAACTTTAATACTGATGCTTACCTTGCTGGACAATACGAAAGTGGGAAAAACATTGAAGGGTTACCAGATTTTAGTCCGAATGGAACAGGGTATAGAAGAGTCCAAATGGAAGATGGTATTTTACTGCCAAAATACAGACTTCCTACTGAAGCTGAATGGGAGTATGCTGCCTATGGTTTAATAGGAAACTCGTTGGGTGAACGTGTAATTGAAAGACGTCTTTGGCCATGGAACGGACATGCTGTTAGAAACCCAGAAGAAAAACATATTGGTTCTATGTTGGCTAACTTTAAAAGAGGTAGAGGTGATTATATGGGAGTTGCAGGAAAACTGAATGACAATGCGAGTATTACTGCTCCGGTTTATGCCTTCTGGCCTAATGATTATGGCCTATACAACATGGCTGGCAATGTGAGTGAATGGGTTATGGATGTTTACCGTCCTTTGAACTCAGAAGATAACAGTGACCTGAATGCATTTAGAGGAAACGTTTACAAAAAACTAAAAGTAGATGAAGAAGGATACGTTGAAGAAAAAGATTCTTTAGGTCACCTTCAATACGAAAACGTAACAGATGAAGAAAACATTGATAGAAGAAACTACCAACGTGCTGATAATATAAATCACCTTGATGGGGATTACCAATCTCATATTGATAAAGCTCACTGGGAAAAAGGTTGGGAAAATGAAGATGAGAAAAAAACTGAAACTACTTACATGTATGAATACTCTGGAAAATCATTAGTTGATGACAATACTCGAGTTTACAAAGGAGGTAGCTGGAGAGATAGAGCATATTATATGAACCCTGGAAGTAGAAGGTTTTTAGAAGAAGAACAAAGAACAAGTTATATTGGCTTTAGATGTGCGATGGACCGAGTTGGAAGTCCTGTAGGTCTTGGCGGAAAATAAAATTATGTTTCATAATTAATATTGAATAGAAGCCACTCTTTTACGAGTGGCTTTTTTAATGCCTTTTTTTATGAGTTTATTAGAAGTATTCAAAAAATGTAATTTTATTGTAAGTACTGACAGTAGAAACATAAAAGAGAATAGTCTTTTTATTGCATTGAAAGGAGAGAATTTCAATGGTAATAAATATGCAGAAGAATCCTTGAGAAAAGGGGCCTCTTTCGCTATTGTTGACGAAACAAAATTTGCAACAAACCCAAACATTCTTTTAGTTGATAATGCACTAGAGTCACTTCAACAATTGGCCCATGATTATAGAAACGAATTCGAAATACCAGTATTAGGAATAACTGGATCAAATGGAAAAACAACCGCTAAAGAGCTTATTCATTTAGTGCTTTCCAAAAAATATAATGTACATAGTACTCCTGGGAACTTTAACAATCATATTGGGCTGCCTTTAACCATACTAAGTATGCCTCAAAATTGTGAGTTCTTAGTTTTAGAAATGGGAGATAATCACCCTGGAGAAATCAAACAACTTTGTGAAATTGGAGATCCTAAATATGGCTTAATTACCAATGTAGGGAAAGACCATATTGAAGGATTTGGTTCTTTTGAAAATAACAAATTGGCTAAAAAAGAATTATTTGACTATTTGGCCCAAACAAATGGGAACGTATTTCTTCCAAAATTCGAAGAAGATGTGATGGAAATGGCGGCAGAGATTAAAAACAGAGTTGAATTTGGAACACCATCTTCCTTTTCATATGTCGACCCCATTCCTTCTGACCCTTTTGTTCAATACAATTATGGAGAAAGCAAAATAACAACCAATTTAATTGGCGATTACAACATCAAAAACATTGAAATGGCTGTTTGTATTGGTAATTACTTTAAAGTTGGCCCTATTCAAATCCATGAGGCCATTAGCGAATATATACCCGAAAACAATCGATCTCAGTTTTTGGAAAAAAGTGGCCACAAAATTTTCTTAGACGCATACAATGCTAATCCTTCTTCAGTAGAATTGGCTATTGAAAGCTTTAACAAACAAAATTTACTAAAATCTCGTGTTGTCATTCTTGGTGACATGTTAGAATTAGGAGATGAGAGTATTAAAGAGCATCAATCCATTGTAGATACCTTAAAAGAATTAGACCTTACAGTTTATCTAGTTGGTAGTGAGTATTTTAAAACTAACTATCCTGATAAATTTACTGTGGTAGAGCATCGAAATAATTTAATAGAGTTATTCGAGAAAAGTAAACTTCCGTCCTGTCAAATTCTGATAAAAGGATCTAGAGGAATTCGATTAGAAGAAGTGTTAGATATTCTGTAATATTCTAATTCATCAAATTCCTCAGAGAAGTTTTTTCTGACAATACACTTCTTAAGGTAGACACATCAATACGCTCCTGTTTCATTGTATCGCGATCTCTTAGCGTTACTGTATTATCCTCCAAAGTTTGATGATCAACAGTTACAGCAAATGGAGTTCCAATTGCATCTTGTCTTCGATAACGTTTTCCTATAGCATCCTTTTCATCGTACTGCATATTAAAATCTAATTTCAAATCAGAAAATATCTCACGAGCTTTATCTGGAAGACCGTCTTTTTTCAGAAGAGGTAATACTGCACATTTAACTGGAGCTAAAGCTGGATGAATCTTTAATACAGTTCTTTCAGACCCATCTTCCAATTTTTCATCTTCCAAAGCATTGGACAATACCGCCAAGAACATTCGATCTAATCCAATCGAAGTTTCAATTACATAAGGTGTATAGTTCTTATTCTCCTCAGGGTCAAAATACTGTAATTTTTTACCCGAAGCTAATTCATGACTTTTTAAATCAAAATCAGTTCTAGAATGAATTCCTTCTAGTTCTTTAAAACCCATTGGAAAATCAAATTCTATATCACACGCTGCGTTCGCATAATGAGCCAATTTAATGTGATCATGAATTCTATAGTTTTCTGGGTCAATTCCTATTTTGTAATGCCAGTTTAATCTAGCTTCTTTCCAGTACTCATACCATTTCATTTCAGTCCCTGGTTTCACAAAAAACTGCATTTCCATTTGCTCAAATTCGCGCATTCTAAAAATAAACTGACGAGCAATTATCTCATTTCTAAAAGCCTTTCCTGTTTGAGCAATTCCAAAAGGAATTCTCATTCTACCGGTTTTCTGAACATTTAAAAAATTGACAAAAATTCCTTGACAAGTTTCAGGTCTTAAATAAATCTCATTGGCATCTTCAGCAGTAGATCCCATTTCTGTAATAAACATGAGATTAAATTGCCGAACATCTGTCCAGTTTTTAGAACCACTTACAGGACATACAATTCCTAAGTCAATTATTAAATCACGTAAATCTTCTAGATTATTATCATCTAAAGCTTTACGCATTTTATTTTCTATATCATTAATTTTTTCTTGATAAGATAAAACTCTAGGATTGGTTTTTCGAAACATCTCAGCATCAAATGAATCACCAAATCTTTTAGCAGCTTTTTTAATCTCTTTTTCAATCTTTTGGATTCTAATTTTCTCCATGTGATCTTCAAGAAGAACATCTGCACGGTATCTTTTTTTAGAATCTTTATTATCAATCAATGGATCATTAAATGCATCCACATGCCCAGATGCTTTCCAAACGGCAGGGTGCATAAATATGGAAGCATCTAGCCCTACAATATTTTCGTGGGCATGTACCATAGATTTCCACCAATATTCCCGAATATTTTTCTTAAGCTCTACACCATACTGACCATAGTCATAGGTAGCACTCAACCCATCATAAATTTCACTAGACGGAAACACGTATCCGTATTCTTTTGCGTGAGAAACAACTTTTTTAAGGGAATCTTCTTTTGCAGCCATTATCGATAATTAATTTAGGCTGCAAGTTTAAAACTAATCTTAGCTTCTGTTCAAGGAAATGCTATCAAAAATCAAATCTTTTACATACAGATTCAAGTTCACTAAGAATCATCGCAGTAGCTCCCCAGATTACATTTCCATTAATTATGTATGCAGGAGCCTTTAATTTTATATTCTTTGCTGAAGATTGCACGGTTTGCAAACTCTTATTATTGGAGTCGAACAGGTATTTCAAACTCGATTCAATTGTTTCGGCAACTTCTGTTTTATCCGGTTTAGGATATATCGTTTCATGTAACATTCCTACAAATGGAGAAACACGAAACCCCGAAGGAGGAATTATTAATGAGCTAAGCTCCCCCAATATTTCTACTTTTTTGGTGTCGACTCCCATTTCTTCCTCGAATTCTCTTAAGGCAGTGTGAGTTAAATTTTTATCCGAGTCTTCTACTTTACCACCCGGAAAGCTGACTTGGCCAGAATGATGACCATCATAGGAATTACGCACCATTAATATGGTATGGGGAATATTGTTTATTGGGTAAAATAAAATGAGTATAGCGCTCGGAGTGGGATTCGGAATTAATTTAATTGCTTGTTTTTGTGTGGCGCGGCTTAAGGGAGACATTAGCATTTGAGCTCTCTCTCCTGGCAATTCTTTTTTAAACTCAAGCCTTATATTCTCAGCAAATTCTACAAATTCCATTAGGCAAACAAATGAGAAAAAATCTCTTCAATTTTAGAGGCCGCTACAATTTCAATATCGAAGTTTTGAGCTGAAATTCCTTTCATTGCAAATTCCGATATAAATATTTTCTCAAAGCCTAGTTTTTCAGCTTCTGAAATTCTTTGATCTAATCTTGTAACAGGCCTTAATTCACCCGAAAGTCCAACTTCAGCAGCAAAACAACAATTCGGGTCAACAGGAATATCTTCACTAGAAGAAAGTATAGAACAAACCACTGCTAAGTCAATAGCTGGGTCATCAACTTTAATTCCCCCAGCCATATTCAAGAACACATCCTTCATTCCTAATTTAAAACCACATCTTTTTTCTAATACGGCCAAAAGCATGGACAACCTTCTCAAATTAAAGCCAGTTGAGGAGCGCTGCGGGGTGCCGTAAACTGCTGAACTAACCAATGCCTGAGTTTCTATTAACATTGGACGTAAGCCTTCCATGGATGCGGCAATTGCCACTCCACTTAGCTCTTGATTTCTGTTAGTTATTAATACGTCTGAAGGGTTTGACACCTCTTCAAGTCCCGTCATTTTCATTTCGAAAATACCTAGTTCATTTGTCGACCCAAATCTATTTTTAGTTGATCGTAAAATTCTAAATACGTGGTTTCTATCTCCCTCAAACTGCAAAACACAATCAACCATGTGCTCCAATAATTTAGGGCCAGCAATGGCTCCATCTTTGGTAATATGACCAATCAGAACTACAGGAGTATTCATCGTTTTAGCAAATCGCAGAAGTTCACCGGTACACTCCCTGATTTGTGAAATACTTCCAGGGGTACTTTCAATAATTGGATTGTTTAGGGTTTGAATACTGTCTATTATAACTAGTTCTGGCTCTAGTTTATGTAATTGGCTAATTATTTTACCTAAATCTGTTTCGGTATAAATTATACAATTATCATTTTTTCCTTTCAGTCTATCAGACCGCATTTTAATCTGTAAAGCACTTTCTTCTCCCGAAACATAAACAACCTTTCTATTTGATAATTCAAGACACAGTTGCAGGCTCAAAGTAGATTTCCCTATTCCCGGTTCTCCACCCAAAAGTATTACGGACCCAGGAACGAAACCACCTCCTAAAACTCTATTAAACTCACCAATGTTACTTTTAAGTCGAGGAATATCTCCAGATTCTATTGTGTTAATATTTATTGGCAACGATTTTTCTTCAGTAAAAACTTGAGTTTTACCCGAGTTCTTCTGCATCACTTTTTCTTCTACAAAAGTGTTCCACTCATTACAAGAAGTACACTTCCCCATCCATTTTGGCGATTCAAATCCGCAATTTTGACAAAAGAATACTGATTTTACTTTTGCCATAAATATTACTTTAAGGATTCAATAATTTTATTTTCTAATTTGGTTGTGCTATGTCCTTGTAAAAAAGAAATAACTTCAGTTCTTCCACCGTTTTCAGCTACTACGTCAGAACCTACAATATATTTTTTGCTGGTTTTATTAGTCTCACTAGCATTGTAATCCCCACCTTTAACTAAAACATTGGGGAGTATCGATTTAATTAATGTAATAGGTGTTTGCTCTTCAAACATTATTACCGCATCTACAAATTGAAGAGAAGCCATGATATATAATCTAGTCTCTTCATCCTTGATTGGCCTACTTGCACCTTTATCTAATCCGCGAACCGAAACGTCAGAATTTATGCCGACTATCAATCGACTTCCTAAATCAGCGACTTCAGATAAATAAGAAATATGCCCCAAGTGCAAGAGGTCGAAACATCCATTAGTAAAAACAATTTTCTCACCATTACTTTGCCAAAATTTAGATAATTCTATAATAGATGGAAGGGCATGAATCTTGTGTTTTATTTCTTCGAATTTACTCATAACCTTTGTTTTCAAGATGTTTGTTGTAGAGAGGCATTAAAACAAATGAAATCGCACCTAACAATAACAATAACAATGTCTGAGCTGACCAAACAATCCACCCAAAGGCAGCTCCAGTGTTTTTATCTATTCCATAAAGAAGTAATACTGTGTAAATCATTATTGGATAAGCGCCCAATCCTCCATTAGTAAATACTACGGCAAAACCACCCATGACAAACGCCGTAAGAACACCGCCAAAAGGAACATTTGCCGTTTCTGGTAAGCTAAAAAAGCATAAGTAAAACATCAACACATACATCACCCAAATAAAAATGGTATGACCCAAAAACGCCCATTTCTCGTTCATTGTCCAAATGGACTTTACACCTATAAAAAGCCCATAAACAAATTCACGAACCTTTGTAAGTACAGGGTGTTGAATAGATTTATTAAAAAACAGAACAAACAAGCCAATAACCCCCAATACCATTATTCCTAACAATGCTAAAACTAAATTTACAGAAATTTTATCTTCAACCATTACCACCATGTCAGTCAACATTTCGCCTATAACATCTAACTGTATAAAAACAATGGTAACAGTAAATAATATTAAAATAATAAAATCTGCTATTCTTTCTCCTATTACAGTACCTAATAATTTCTCAAATGGGATTTTCTCATACTTAGTCATAACTCCACATCGAGTTAATTCACCTAATCTCGGAATAGCAAGATTTACAAGGTAACCAATCATAACTGCGAAAAAATTATTTAAAAACTTCGGTTTATATCCGAGTGGTTTCAAAGTATAACTCCAGCGGTAAGCTCTACTTACATGGCTCAAAATAGCAAATATTAAGGAAAATAAAATCCAACCGTAATTAGCTGCTTTAAATGAAGTAACAATGTCAACTTTGTCCTGCTCAGTAAGCGACCTCAAAAAATACCAGATTAGAAAAATCCCCAAACCAAGAGGAATAACAATTTTCAGTAAACCAATAATTTTATCCTTCAAAATCCTATTATTTAAGTTTATTGGTTTCTTCGTTTGGAAAAACAATGGAAGGTTTAAAGGTTTTAGCCTCTTCAAAATCCATTGTAGCATAAGAAATTATGATGACAATATCTCCTACTGCAACTTTTCTAGCAGCTGGCCCGTTCAGACAAACATCACCACTACCCTCTTGACCAGTAATTACGTAAGTCTCCAAACGCTCCCCATTATTAACATTTACAATCTGCACTTTCTCTCCGTCCAATAAATTGGATGCCCTCATTAAAACGGAGTCAATGGTAATGCTACCTATATAATTTAGATCCGCCTGAGTAACTCTTACCCGGTGAATTTTCGATTTCAAAACTTGAATTTGCATAATGATCGGCAAAATTAGTAATTCATTGCACTTATAATCTCATATTATCAAGGAGTCTTACTCCTCCAATTTCGGCGGCAACAAATGCCCTTAGCTTTGGATTTGCATCTTTAAAATCAAGCTTTAAAGAGTTTTCATTTAATATTTTTAGGTATTCTAAATTAAGGCCAACAGTACTTTCCAATTCGTATTTGCTTTTCTCTTCAAGTAGTTCCGGAGATGTGTTTTTGATTTTACTTTTTAGTGAATATAAAACCGCACTCAGTTTTTTCGCAATATTTTTATCGTGCTCATTCAGCCTTCTATTTCTCGAACTCATGGCTAAACCACTTTCTTCTCTTTCAATTTCACAAGGAACAATCTCAATATCATCCGAAATACATAAAGCCACTTTTTTAACAACTAGAAGTTGCTGGAAGTCTTTTTCTCCAAAATAAGCTTTATTCGGCTTTATCATTTCAAAAAAACGATTTACAATGGTGACAACCCCATCAAAATGCCCTGGCCTAAACTCCCCTTCCATTATATTGTCTAGTCCGTCTAAATCTATCTTTAAAACATCTAGACCATTTGGATACATGACAATATTAGTAGGGCAAAATAAAAGATCACATTTAACTTCTGAAAGCATTTTGGCATCGCCTTTAAAGTCCCTTGGATATTTTTCTAAATCCTCTTGCTTATTAAACTGAGTAGGGTTAACATAGATGGAAACAACTGTAAAATCACATTCTTCCACACTTCTTTTTACTAGATTTAGGTGGCCTAAATGGAGCGCTCCCATGGTTGGAATAAAACCGACAGTTTTGCCCAATTTTCGAGCGTTTACTAGCTCAAATTCAATCTCCTCTTTTGTATTTACAATTTTCAAAACGTGCTTTCAGTCTATCAATAAGGCGTCAAATGTAATCAATCCACGAAAATGTGTTTTTTTTCGTACTTTTGTCAGACTAAAAAAGGTCAATATTTTTATGGATAAATCGAAGATATTGTACGTCAATCAAACTATGATGCCGTACTTAGAAGAAGGAGAATTGACTAGCGTTTGCCGAAAACTTCCTCAACAAATTCAAGAAGCTGGAAAAGAAATTAGAAATTTCATGCCTCGCTATGGCTGTATTAATGAGCGAAGACATCAGTTGCATGAAGTTATTCGTCTTTCAGGAATGAATCTAGTCGTTAATGATCATGATCATCCATTAATTATTAAAGTAGCTAGTATTCCTCAAGCAAAAATGCAGGTTTATTTCATCGATAATGAAGAGTTTTTCAAACGAAAAACTGCCTTGTCTGATGACAATATGGATGCACACAAAGACAATGATGAAAGAATGATTTTCTATTGTAAAGGTGTTGCTGAAACAGTTAAAAAGTTAGGTTGGGCTCCCGATGTAGTGCATTGTCACGGATGGTTCACTTCTTTACTTCCTCTTTACATTAAAAGGGTTTATTTCAACGAACCTCTATTCCATGATTCTAAAATGGTCTTTTCCATTTATAGTTCGGAAGAAAAAGGGGACGTTAATAAAGAACTCTATAATAAGTTATTATCGGATAATTTCGAAGAATCAGAAATTAACTCTCTGAAAAACCCGACCTATGATGCACTTTACAAAATGGGTGCAATGATGGCTGATGGAATTGTAATTGGAGATGAAAGAGTTTCTGATTCAATGATAGAATGGGCAAAAAGTCTAGGAAAACCATTATTAGAATATCCTGGAAGAGATGACTATGCTGATGCTTATAATAATTTTTATAACGAAATTTTAGAATTGGACACTGAATTAGCCGAATAACTGAAGCTGCTGTTTAAAATATGAAAATCCACTCAATTGTACGACCGCTACTTGTGGTCGTATTTATTTTAACCCTTACATTTTCTTGTAAAAAGAAAGAAGGCTCAACTGCAGGTATAGAAATTCAACCAGATAATACACAGCTTGGTCTTTTTACTACGGATACTTTTGAAGTGGTTTGTATAACTCAAAGGCTAGATTCGGTTCGTACTGAAAGCACCACACTAAACTCAATTGGGAGTTATCAAGATCCATCTTTTGGAACGATCAGAAATTCTTATGTTACCCAAATTCGATTGTCTTCAGAGAATATTGATGTAAATCAATTAAAAAAATTTACGGTTGACTCCGTTGTTTTGGCAACTGTTTACAATGGATATTATGGCGACCTAGACGCCCAAAATTTTTATGTTTACAGAGTATCAGAAGACTTAAACCCAGACTCTTCATTCTATTCTAACTATAAAATTAAAACGGATGTGAATCCAATAGGAAAACTTGAAAATTATCAACCAAATCCTGCTCAAAATTTCTCGGAAAATGGTGTAGATCAATCGCCTCAACTCAGAATTAGGATGGACAGTAGTTTCGGCGTAGAACTTTTTAATGCTCCTGCCCTTGCCTACACGAGTAATGAGCAATTTTTATTAGCTTTTAAAGGGTTTCATGTAAAAACTAACAATCCAGCTCAACCCAACAATACGGGTGGGCAAATTGGCATAAATTTAGAAGATGATTTATCCAGATTATTAGTTTATTATCATGATATAAATGGAGAAACCGCTACGATAGAATATTTAATAAATGATAAATGCATTAAATTTAATTTGAGCAATAATGACTATTCTGGAAGCGATGTAGATCAGGCTTTTGAAACCGAAATAGCAGGGCAAAAAAAGTTTTATATACAGTCAATGGGAGGAGTAGTTACCGTATTAAAAGTACCTCATTTAAAAAAGCTAATTGCAAATGGACCAGTAATTATAAATCGAGCACAATATATTTTTTCAATCGAAAATGGATCTAATTCTCGATATTCTCCATTAATTCAGCTTTATACTTTTGGAATAACAGAAGAAAAAAACATTTTTGATACTCCAGACAGAGCCGAACCATATTATGGCGGTGCTTTTACTGATGATTTGCAGTATAAATTAACCATGACGCGCTATTATCAGCAAGTTTTAAACGGCGAATTTGAGGACCGTGGATTAATGCTTATGGAATTGGGCGGAAATTTTGGTCGTTCAGTAATTGGTGGACCCAAATCTACCACAAGTCCGCTTAAATTTGTGGTGAGTTACACCCCAATTAATTATTAAATCATTCTTATATGTGTGGAATTGTAGGATATCTAGGAGAAAAAGATGCTTATCCAATAATTGTAAAAGGTTTACAACGATTAGAATACCGTGGTTACGATAGTGCCGGTGTAGCTCTAATTAATAACGGAATTAAGCTTTATAAATGCAAAGGTAAAGTTAGCGATTTAAAAAATCATACCGCTGGAAAAGACAAATCCGGAAGCGTGGGCATAGGCCATACGAGATGGGCTACACATGGAGAACCTAATGACGTAAACGCACATCCTCACCAATCCATGTCCGGAAATTTGGCGCTAATTCACAATGGAATTATTGAAAATTACGCTTCTATAAAATCTGCATTAAAGGAAAAAGGCTATAAATTTCAGAGCGATACAGATACTGAAGTTTTAGTAAATTTTATTGAAAGTATTTATATTGAAGAATCAGTTGATTTAGGGGAAGCTTTAAGAAAAGCCTTAAATCAGGTTGTTGGCGCCTACGCCATTGCCTTACTAGACAAAAACAAGCCTGACCAACTAATTGTTGCCAAAAAAAGTAGTCCTCTAGTAATTGGCGTGGACAAAGGAGAGTTTTATTTAGCAAGTGATGCTACACCAATTATTGAATACACTAAAAATGTAGTTTATTTAGAAGATGAAGAAATAGCAATTCTGAACAAAGGGGAAGAAATGCAATTATTTAATATTAAAAAAGAAACCAAAACACCATATATTCAAGAGTTAGAAATGCAATTGGAAGCCATTGA
>TARA_B110000037_G_C17128710_1_pt1 | contig 27364 bp, 27 predicted proteins | sample TARA_B110000037 | Tara Oceans TARA_B110000037 (sample SAMEA4397196) | marine metagenome | biome: Polar Biome; feature: [MIX] marine epipelagic wind mixed layer (ENVO:01000061); material: water (ENVO:00002006), including particulate matter (ENVO:01000060) such as... | depth 10-100 m
TTTTCTTGGCGGCTTTCTTAGCTGGCTTCTTCGCTACCTTCTTCTTGGCAGCCTTAGCTGGCTTCTTCGACGCAGCCTTTTTCGCGACGGTCTTTTTGACTGTCTTCTTAATAGTCTTTTTCTTGGCTACTTTTTTAGTAGCCTTCTTTTTGCTCTTCTTTGCCATAACGTCCTTTTTAGTGAGTGAAGCATCAACTTCTTTTGGAGGGTTTCTAACGAGCTTTGCCAAAGCAACGCGAACAACCTCACCTGCACTAGCAGAACGCTTTTTAGCGATCTTTTGCATGAGTGTTCGAGCACGAGGAGCTAGGCGTACAGAAACTTGGTGACGCTTGTCACGCGGCTGAACAGCCTCGTTTCCTTCGAGTTGGGTCAAGGCAATCTCTATAAGAGCACGCAGCGATGGACCGCCGAGTTTCTTACGGAGACTTTCGAGATCTTTGAATACCTTTTGTTCAACTTCGAAGCTGAACGGGGCTGAGGGTAGTGATGTTTTCTTCGCCATAATACTGTTTTGGTATGAGGTTTCGAATTACTTAATTCGGAACGATAGAAGACATCTACACATAAATGTAAATAAATTTCATTACTTTTATGCATATTTCTTCACCTTAGTGCGTAGTCGGCATTCAAATACGACTCAATTCAGCCCTCAATGGTATCCAATATTCTGATATTACTACAGCCACCAAAACGGTAAATTAATTCGAACTATCTTTAATCCAAAAGGTCTAAATATTTCTCTCTAAGCATTCCAATGCCCTTAGAAAATGAACTTCTTTTTTGGCGTGCAGAGGCAAAATCTATAACTATGATCCTGCTCCTTATGATTGATAAAGTCCTCCCCCTCCTTCTTGAAGGCAAAGCTATCTCGACCCAGCAGATAGCCAGAATTCTTGGTGCCACTGAGGCTGAAGTAGAGGCGGCGATGGCGACACTGCAAGCCGACGGCAAGCTCCTCGGATGGCGCCCTGTCTTGAACCCCAACACGATTGGGAGCGAAAAGGTCCGTGCTCTGATCGAAGTTTCAATCACGCCGGAACGCGAGGGTGGCTTTAATCACATCGCCGAACGCATTGCCCGATTTGAGAACGTTGAGACCTGTTATCTGATGAGCGGTGGATACGACCTCATGGTTGTGGTCACAGGTCCAAATCTTCTCAGCGTGGCTACATTTGTCGCAGAAAAACTAGCCACCCTCGGTGTTGTTCAATCGACGGCCACGCGATTCATGCTACGCAGCTACAAAGAGAGCGGGTTCCTAATCGCCACTGAAGGCGACACGATCGAACGCCCTGCTGTCAGCCCTTAACCTAGATCCCCATGACACAGGAAACCTCCCGCTGGGTCGCTGATCACGTCAGCACCCTCCCGCGCTCGGGCATTCGAGACTTTTTTGCTCTTGTTCAGCAGCGCCCTGAAGCAATTTCACTCGGAATCGGCGAACCCGACTTCGCCACACCGTGGAATATCCGAGAAGCAGCGATCTTTTCACTCGAAAAGGGGCGTACTTCGTACACGGACAATTTAGGCCTGCTCGCTTTCCGCAAAGCCGTGACGAGCTACGTCGAGCGCATTTTTGGCCTCTCTTACCACCCAGAAACGGAATGTCTCATCGGTATCGGAGTGAGTGAAACGATGGATACGGCCTTCCGCGCTGTGCTCAATCCTGGCGACAAAGTGCTCTACCACGAACCTTGCTACGTCAGCTATATGCCCTCGATCACGCTCGCGGGAGGCGTTCCCATACCCGTAGGAACCAGAGCTGAGGAAGCTTTTGCCCTCAAGCTCTCGGACCTCGAGGCCGCTTGGGAGACCGGCACGAAGGTACTCGTCCTCAATTTTCCGACAAATCCAACCGGCGGCGTAATCGAAGCTGAGCGCCTCGAACAAATCGCAAAGTTCTGCATCGAAAAAGATCTCCTCGTGATCAGTGATGAGATTTATGCGGAACTGACCTATGAGGGAACCCATACCAGTATTGCTTCGTTCCCTGGAATGCGCGATCGAACGATCTTTCTTCACGGCGTTTCAAAGGCATTTGCGATGACGGGCTTCAGGATCGGCTACGCCTGTGCTCCAAACGCGATCATCGAAGCGATGATGAAGGTTCATCAATACGCCATCATGAGCGTGCCCATCTTTACGCAAGAAGCGGGGATTGAAGCGCTCAAAAATAGCGATGAGTCCGTCGCGATGATGCGAGAGTCCTATAAACGCCGCCGAGACTTCCTCGTTCGACGATTCAACGAGATCGGCCTACCCTGCCACCTTCCTCAAGCGACCTTCTATACTTTCCCAAGTATCGCGGGCACCGGCCTGGACCAAATGGCATTCGCCAAGCGGCTCTTGGACGAGCAAGACGTAGCAATGGTCCCCGGAACAGCCTTTGGATCACACGGCGAAGGCTTCCTTCGCGCTAGTTTCTCTACGAGCTATGAAAAGATTCAACTCGCTTGCGAGCGCGTTGATCGCTTTGTCGGGTCGTTAAAAGGCTAAGTAATCAGCTTTGCCACCCCCTCAAAATGACACAAAATCGCACTATTGCTCTGGTTGGCCGCCCAAATGTCGGGAAAAGCCGCCTCTTCAATCGTCTCGCTAAGCGGCGGATCGCAATCGTGCACGATCAGGCCGGGGTGACGCGTGACGTCAATTCCACCGTCGTGGACCAAGACTACACCCTCCTCGATACAGGAGGCATCGGTCTCGTTGTCGATATGGACCACCAAAAGTTAATTGGTGCGGCCGAAGAGCAGGTTTGGTTCGCGGTCGAGGCTGCCGACTTCATTTGCTTCGTCGTCGATGGACGAGAGGGTAAAACATCCCTTGATGAGATCATCGCTGAGCGACTACGCGCCTCGGGTAAACCCGTTCAGCTCATCGTCAACAAGGTCGACGGCCCCGACGAAGAACATCGTGCGATCGAATTTGCCGAACTCGGCCTTGGAGATGGCGTCCCGGTTTCGGCTGAACATGGCCGCGGTGAAGCGGATGTTCGTCAGGTTATCGCTGACTACCTTGGCCCCAAACCAATCGTCGATGAATCGGGAGAATCTGAGCATCGCATTCCAACCGCGGTGGTCGGGCGTCCGAATGTTGGTAAATCCAGCCTGATCAATAAGTTTCTCAAAAACGATCGCCTCATCGTCAGCGAGGTCCCAGGCACAACGCGCGATGCCATCTCGCTCGATCTCGACTATATGCGCGATGGGGGAGAAGTTTGGCCATTCAAACTCATTGATACAGCAGGGATTCGCCACCGTGGGAAAGTCAGCCACTCGGTCGAGTATTTCTCTGCCGTTCGTTCCCGTAGAGCGATCGAGCATGCCGAAATCGTGCTTCTTGTCCTCGATGCCGAAATCGGTGTAACCCGCGCCGACAAAGCTCTTGCTGGAGAGGTTCTGGAACAAGGCAAATGCCTAGTCATTGTCATAAATAAATGGGACATCGCAGTGAAGCGCTTCCGCGAGCATCCGGTCGATGGATACGAAAGCCTGCACGATTTTCAGAAAGATTTCGAAGAATCGGTGCGGAAAGAGTTTTTCTTTCTTCCCGCGAGCCCAATTGTCTTTGTTTCCGCACTGACGGAAATGAATCTAACCATCCTTTTGAGTGCTGCCCGAGCAGTCCGTCGCACTGCGACGAAGCAATTGCCCACGCCAAAAATCAATCAGCTCTTCGAAAGGCTCCTCGCCGCGCGAAGCGCAAAGATGCTCAAAGGAAAACGTTTCAAAGTCTACTACACGACCCAAACGGGTAATTTCCCATACATCTTCCGAGTCTTCTGTAATCGAGCAACCAAGTTGGAAGAGCCCTATAGACGCTATCTCGAGAAGGCATTCATCAAGGAGTTCGAGCTCAATGGCTGCCCTATCCGCTTCGACCTACGCGGCAAGACCGTCCGCTATCCAAACCAAGACAAAAAGCGCTAAAGCAAGGAAAACGCCGCGTGTCCCAAAAACACATACGCACGGTCTTTATGGGTTCCGACCCGATCGCCCTGCCCTTTCTCAAGAGCCTACCGGAAAGCCTTCCGGCGATTGAACTCGTCGGGGTCTTCACTCAGCCCGACCGCCCCAAAGGGCGTGGTCAAAAGCTTCAAGCGAACGCGATTAAAGAGTGGGCGACAGAAGAAAACCTTATCGTCCACCAGCCTGCCCGTTGCGGTCTAGAGAATGAAAACTGGCTCGCTACCAACGAGGTCGACCTGATCCTCGTCATGGCCTATGGCCAAATCCTCAAGGCTAGCCTGATCGACACCCCTTCAATCGGGACCTTTAACCTTCACGCCTCTCTTCTGCCGAGGTTGCGGGGAGCATCGCCCATCCATACCGCCATCGCGAGCGGCGAAGAAAAGACCGGGGTGAGCCTGATGCGCATCGTCCCCGCACTCGATGCCGGTCCCTTTTGCGCCCAAGAAGAGATCTCGATCACGCCAACCACGACCGCCAGCAGCCTCATCGAGGAGATCGCAGTGGCCTCCGTCGGACTTATCAAACGCGCCTTACCCAGTGTCCTTGATCATTCGGCGCAATGGACAGAACAGGCCGCCGGAGACGTCACCTACTGCCGCCGCATCTTCAAGGAAGACGCCCAACTAGACTTCAATCAAACCGCAGCCTCCCTTGAACAACGCATCCGCGCGTTTCGACCCTGGCCTGGCTCCGTCTTTGAATACAAAGGCACTATTTTGAAGATAGGTTCGGCCGTGGTGGTTCGCGAGGCGGATCAGCCAGTCGGCACCTTAGTCTGCGAAGAGAGCGAAGTGACTCTTGCCTGCGGTGACGGCGCACTGCGCCTCACTGCCCTCCAAAGGCCGGGCGGTAGACTGCTTCCAGCGAAGGAATTCCTCCTCGGGTTTCCTCTCGAAAGTGGCACAGTGATCGCATCCAAGCCAATGGCACCATTGGTCGCCCTAAAAGCTTTCCCGTGGGAATGGCGCCCCGGAGACGAAGACAAGGAAAGCATTGTGTAACATTGACCCGAATCCCGTCGCCTTCATCCTTGCGCACCATGTTTCGGAGCTTCGTTCCACTTCTCGCCCTTTTCCTTGCCAGCCTCGCTCAGGCGCAGCCAAATAGCCTCACGGTTCGTGTGGCTAACCTTGAACAGGACATTCGTATCCTTAGCCAAACCGTTGGAAGCCTTCGCCTCGAACTCGAAGCCATGGCTCGCGAGAACAATAGCCTGCGCGCCACCGTCAGCGAGGAAGTCGCGAGCAGCGCCAGCCAGAATGTCACTCTGACGCAGCTGAACAGTCGACTTACTGGCTTGGTCGCCGACCTCGAAGCCTCTCTCGCTTCTAACCAGCGCTCAACGCTCGAAGAAGTTGGCTCACAAATCGATGACCTCGCGGCTCAAACCCAGAAGGCGCTCCTAGCGATGTCGAAATCGGTCGCCGCTGCCCCCGAGCTCACAACCGCTCCACGTTTCAATAACAACTTTCCCAAAGCAGGCATCAGCTACACCGTCAAAAGCGGTGATTCACTCGGAAAAATTGCCCGCGAGAACGCTTCCAAAATTGAATGGATCCAGAACGCAAATAAGATAGCCGGGGAGCTGATTTACCCCGGACAACAGATTTTCATCCCACAACAAGACTAGACCCCCATGGCGAAACCTAAAACGCGACTTGGCCGCGGCCTCGACAGCCTCATCGCAGGCGGAGGCACCTCAAAGCCAGCCCCTAAGAAAGCCTCTGCTAAAACGCCTCCGGCCAAAAAAGCAAAGAAAGCTGCAGCCAAAAGACCGGTGCCGAAGAAGCGCGCCGCGCCTGCCGCCAAGCAAACCCGCGTCGAGACCCCAAAGGAGAAAGGAAATCTCCGCGAGGTAGCGATCAGCATGATCGTTGCTAACCCTCATCAACCTCGCAAAGTCTTCACCGAAAAAAGCCTGAGCGAACTGGCCGAAAGTATCCGTAGTGAAGGTCTACTACAGCCAATCGTCGTTCGCGAAGTCGGAAATCACTTTGAACTCATCGCTGGGGAACGCCGCTGGCGCGCTTGCCAGAAGCTGCGCATGAAGCGCATCCCGATCAGCATTATCGAGGCCAACGACACCTCCAGTGCGGTCATGTCGTTGATTGAGAATCTTCAGCGCGAAAACCTCAATCCACTCGAAGAGTCCGAAGGCTATGCACGGCTTATGTCCGACTTCGGGCTTACGCAAGAAGCTGTCTCCGAACGCCTCGGCAAAGCCCGGGCTTCGATCGCGAACAGCCTGCGCCTTCTCCAGCTGCCACGCGAAATTCAACAGTTTGTATCCCAACGGATTCTCTCCGTCGGCCACGCCAAGATCCTTCTCGGCCTCGATCAAGCCGACGAACAAATCATGGTCGCACGCCAAATCATCGAGCGGCAAATGAGTGTGCGTGAAGCTGAACGTTTGATTCAAAACAAGCGCAGCCAAAGCAAAAATCCACGGCGAAGAATCAATGGCCTCTCCCCCTCCGAAGAGGCGGCCCTTGCCGATGTGCAAAAGCGTCTTTCCCAGACCCTCAAAACTCAAGTCCAAGTCAAACACGGCGCCAAAAAAGGGCAGATCGTGATCGATTACTTCGGCAACGATGACCTCCAGCGTGTCCTCGAACAACTCGGCGTTCCGTTATAGTTTCGCGTAGAAAGAACTAGCACGAAGGTTCGATCAGTCTTGTGATTATGCATGGAGGGACCGACTCCCGCCGGTCCACATCAGAGCCACAACGCGGACAGGCAGGAGCCTGTCCCTCCAGTCCTGCTCTTCCGCATTTAGAAAAACACCTCGTATCAGAGCTAACTGAATGTGTGCACTTGACGCACAGAAGACGTTCCTCCTTTTTCTTCCCTCTTCTCTAAGCGACCCCGTCGATTAGAGGAAAACATTTTTGCTCAGGTGGTGAAATTGGCAGACACGCTGGCTTCAGGTGCCAGTGCCTTCGGGCGTGCGGGTTCAAGTCCCGCCCTGAGTACCAATTTTCAGGCGGCCGTATAGGAGTGTAAGAGGTTCTCACGACAAAGAGGATCACAACGGCTAGTCGGTTGACTCGAAGACAACCGCGGTATGCGATGGAGGCTGACGATGTTTAGCGAATTCATAGCCGTTCTATATGCAGTTTCACCTCTAGCCATCATTGTCGCCGTCAGTGCATTTCTGGCGAAAAAAGACATCTTAACCGAGGCCGCCTCCGGCGCACTATCGAGTGGGATCATCTATCTCTTCCTTCCCTGTCTGATATTCGACAAGATAACCAAGGGGCTCGACCCTGAGGCGATGCCGCTCTGGTGGGGCATTCCGCTCACCGCGGTCGTCGTTCTCATTTTTGGCGGACTCCTATCGTCGGTTGTATTTCGAAAACGTTGGCGGAAAGAACCCGACCTTCTCGCGCTCGGCTTTCTTCACAATGCAGGCTACCTTATCATCGCGCTCGGGCAGCTACTCGTTCCAGAGCAAGAGACGCTCTTCTCAACCTATTGTTTCCTTTATGTCTTAGGTCACAGTCCCCTCCTTTGGTCCGTGGGTAAATGGCTCATCTCAAAGCAGAAATCGGAACCTTTTCAGTGGCGGCAACTCATTACTCCTCCCCTGTGCGCTAACATCCTCGCGATCACTTTTGTTTTAACCAGTGCCCGCGATTGGATACCGACCCCTGTAGACAAATCGATCGAAATGCTCGGCACGGTTGCCGTGCCCGCAGCATTCGTTGTCCTCGGTGCGAGCTTAAGCATGATCAAGCTGCACTGGGCTGAAGACGGCAGCGCAGCCTTCAAGGCCACTCTACTCAAACTCGTTATCCTGCCCGCGGTCATCATTACGGTCCTTCAAGCTACTGGAATTCGGGAGACGCTACCCATCCTGGCTTTTATGCTATTGCTTCAAGGCACCTCTCCACAGGCGACGAACCTCATCGTTCAAGTGCGATCCTATGGTGGAAATCTCCGGCGAACTGGGACCGTTCTTCTTACAGGCTACGCGGCGAGCCTCATTACGATTCCATTTTGGATCGTCCTTTGGCGGGCACTCGGGAACTGATTCAATTTTCTACTACGCTTCCCAGCGTCGAAAAACAACCGAGGCATTCTGACCTCCAAAGCCTAAATTGTTACTCGCGGCCACTTTGATGTCACCTTTCGCGGCAACATTCGGAGTGTAGTTGAGATCACAATCTGGATCGGGGTTCTCGTAGTTGATCGTCGGTGGAACAATACCTGTTTCCAACGCTTTCATGCAGGCAATAGCTTCGATACCACCGGTTGCCCCGAGAAGGTGACCTGTCATCGACTTGGTCGAACTGATGTGGAGCTTTGAAGCATGATCTCCAAAGACGTTCTTCATCGCGACGGTTTCCGTTTTGTCGTTCAGCGGTGTCGAGGTCCCGTGAGCATTCACATAATCGACATCCGAAGGGGCTACTCCGCTGTCGTTGAGCGCGCGACGAAGACTGCGAGCGAGCCCATCACCATCGGGTGTGGGTGACGTAATGTGATTAGCATCACAGGTGGCACCATGCCCAGCGAGCTCAGCCAGAATCGTGGCACCACGGGCGGTGGCATGCTCAAGTGTCTCTAAAATCAAGACGCCGGCTCCCTCACCCATAACAAAGCCATTACGTAAGGCGTCGAAGGGTCGGCTGCCAGCTTCGGGCCGGTCATTGAACCCGGTCGTCATCGCCTTCATATTTGTGAATCCAGCAAAGGTAAGCGGTGTAATGCTCGCTTCGGTTCCACCGGCGATCATGACGTCAGCTTCACCTGCTCGGAGAATTCGAATCGAATCGCCCAAAGCATGCGTCGCGGTCGCGCAGGCACTGATGATGCCCATGTTCGGGCCCTTCGCATCGAGCTCGATCGCGACGACACCCGAAGGCATGTTTGCGATAAATTGTGGTATTAAGAAGGGCGAAATGCGTCGCGGGCCCTTGTCGTACATCTTCCTCGCCTGCTCTTCTAGACTAGCGATGCCTCCAATGCCCGAACCGACGATGCAGCCAACACGGTCGGGATCGATGCCGTTGCCTTCCAATCCAGCCTGAGCCCAGGCGGCCCGGGAGGCGGCGACTGCGAACTGCGTGCAGCGATCGTAGCGCTTCGCATCTTTAAGGTCCATGTAGTCACCTGCTTCGAAGCCATCGACCTGTGCCCCGATCTGGCATGGCAATCCTTCGACATCGAAGTGTGTGACGATGGAGATACCTGATCGACCAGCAATAAGCCCTTCCCAGTAAGTATCGACACCGATGCCTAAGGGGGTGATGGCTCCCATGCCAGTGACTACGATGCGTGTGCTATGAGCCATGAACAAAGAAGGTTGGAGGGTAAAACCACTGATTCAATGGCAAAAAAAAAGCTCCGCTTTCACGGGGCTTTAGAAAAGGGGACTTCTGGAGAGCCTAGCTTCCGGATTTGTCTGTGATGTAGGAAACAACAGCTCCGACAGTTTGAAGCTTTTCAGCGTCGCTCTCAGGGATTTCCCCTTCGATTTCGTCGCTGAATTCTTCTTCAAAGGCCATGATGAGCTCAACCGTATCGAGGGAATCTGCACCTAAATCGTCAATGAATGATGCTCCTGCTGTTACTTGATCTTCGTTAACGTTCAGCTGGTTAACGATGATCTCCTTGATGCGGTCTTCAATACTCTTATCTGCCATGATTTTTTGGTTCTAAAGGTTATATTAAGATAGGAGAAAACTCACATGACTATACCGCCGTCAACGGTAAAAGTCTGCCCAGTAATGTATCCGGCCTCTTCAGACGCTAGGTAAGTAACCATGCGGGATATATCACGAACCGTACCCATGCGGCGTAGGGGAATACTTCCAAGGATGGTTTCTTTCACGCTGTCGCCCAAATCGGAGGTCATATCCGTCTCAATAAAACCTGGAGCAACGGCGTTGGCGGTGAGTTGCCTTTTTGCGAATTCACGAGCGATCGACTTGGTTAATCCAATCATTCCAGCCTTCGCAGCGGCATAATTTGCCTGGCCCGCATTACCCATGAGACCGATGACGGACGTGATGTTGATGATGCGACCCCAACGATTCCGTGCCATATTTTTACTCGCCGCCTGACATAGCGCGAAGGAGCTAGAAAGATTCGTTGCGATGACCTCATCCCACTCTTCGTCTTTCATGCGGATAAACATGTTATCGCGCGTTATACCGGCATTATTGACGAGAATATCGATCTTTCCGTGCTTAGCGATAACCCCCTCAACCGCCGCAGTTGCCGCGGCGCGGTCAGAGATATCGAGGGCCAGTCCTTCCGCTGAACCCCCGCTCGCATTGATCGTATCGGCAGCGGCCCCGCTGGAGGCGTCCGATCGAGCGACACAAACGACGTGAACGCCCTCGGCGGCGAGATCTTCGGCGATCGCACGTCCAATGCCGCGACTCGCGCCCGTTACTATAGCTACCCGTTTCTCGAAAGTAAGTTGCATGAGATCAGGGAACTTCGGAAACCCGCCGAGGCAAGCGAATTTCAGCCGTCAGACTTGAGGGCGGTCTCTCGAATCACCAAACCAAGCTAGCTCCTCGGCATAGGCTGCAACACTGCCAATAATGACGACCGATGGCGGACCAAATCCCTCTTTCTCAACGTCTTGGGCTAAGGCTTTCAGGCAGGTTGTGAGGATGCGCTGTTTTGCAGTCGTCCCTCGTTGCACGACCGCAGCCGGCGTCTCAGGGTCGCGCCCTTCGGCGATCAAACGTCCGGCAATCTCCGGCAAACGCCCCATCGCCATATAGAGGACGAGTGTCGCTCCACTGCGGGCGTGTTCGGGCCAATTAATTGCCAATTCAGAGGCTTTGTCCGGCATTTCATGACCACTGATAAAGGTGATCGCTCCGGTCGCAGCTCGATGACTCAACGGAATCCCCGCATAAGCCGCGCAGCCAATCGCTGCGGTAATTCCCGGGACAATCTCAAAAGAAACCCCTGCTTTAATAAGCGCACTCGCCTCCTCGCCTCCTCGACCAAAAATAAAGGGATCGCCTCCCTTTAGCCGCACAACTTCAAGACCTGCGCGCGCGAGTTCAACGAGGCGCTCTTGTATCTGTTCCTGAGGAAGGCTGTGAAATCCTGGTCGTTTTCCGACGCAAATCTGCTGGCAACCTGGCTTCGTCCATTCCAGCAACTCAGGCGCAGCCAGATAGTCGTAGACGATCGCATCGCAGCTGCGAATAAGGCGCGCAGCCTTTAGAGTGACCAGCTCCGGATCCCCCGGGCCTGCCCCAACTAAAAAAACTTTTCCCAAAACGGGCATAAAACAGACAGAAAGCGGCTCTCTTAGAGACGCAAATCTTTTATTATTGTATTTAACCCTAAAAACCTAAGATTAAGGCAAATGAAGGCTTCAGCACACACCCTGACGGACGAAACTTTGGTTGCGCAAAACCAAAGGTTAGCGGCCATGCACCCTGCCGAGCGGGTTCGCTGGGGCTTCGAGGTGTTCGGCGACGGGCTTGTCCTCTCAACGAGTTTCGGTGTTCAAGCAGCCGTCATGATTCACCTCGTCAGCGAGGCCGCCCCCGAGACACCTGTCATCTGGGTCGATACCGGCTACCACTTTCCTGAGACCTACAAGTTTGCCGAAGAACTCACAGAGCGCCTCAGCATAAACCTGAAGGTGTATCATCCCCTCATGTCTGCTGCGCGCCAAGAGGCATTGCATGGCAAGCGCTGGGAAAGCGATCTGCAAGCGCTCGAAGCCTACAACCGGGAGAACAAGGTCGAACCGATGAACCGAGCGATCGGCGAACTCGGCGCGAAGGCATGGATGTCTGGGCTGCGACGCTCCCAAGCAAGCACGCGCCAAGACTTAGACTTTCTGGAAAAGCAGAATCGCACTTGGAAGTTCCACCCCATCCTCGACTGGGACGACCGTGCGATCTACAAATATTTGACCGAAAACGACCTACCCTACCATCCACTCTGGGAGCAGGGTTATGTGAGTATCGGCGACTGGCACAGTACCGAGAAGCTCACTCCCGGCAAGTCGGCCGAGGAGACGCGCTTTGGCGGAGCTAAGCGCGAGTGTGGACTGCACGAGCTCAGTGGAGATGCTGACTGGCAGATTTAAATTCTGTAGTTGAAAGCATTCAGCCCTTTGCCGCTGGCATTTAGCAAAAAACCCTCAGCACCGATCGGCGCTGAGGGTTTTCGATAAAACGATACCCGATGTGTTTGCCTATGCTTTTCCAGCGATGGGCTCGTGGTAATTCATGCTCTCGTCCCAAGGCTCAACGATACCGACACGCATGCAGAAATCACCGAAGTGCTCACCGCTTTCGCGTTCCTCTTTGTAGCGAGCGAGGAAGGGTTGAAGGATCGGGATAATCTTGGCCACCGGAACGCTCATGGTGTGAAGACGAGCGAGGCGTGAGCCATCGAAGGCAGCTCCGAGGTAAAGGTTGTATTTGCCAGGCGCTTTGCCCACTAGACCGATCTCGGCAATGAAGGGACGGGCGCAGCCGTTTGGACAGCCCGTCATGCGGATGACGATTTCGTCGTCGCGCAAGCCCAGCTTCGTCAACTCCGCTTCGATTTCGGTCACGAGTTCTGGCAGATAGCGTTCAGATTCAGCGAGTGCCAAGCCACAGGTCGGAAGCGCCACACAGGCCATCGAGTTGCGCCGTAGACCACCGCTCTCGAGGCCGCGCAGAAGGCCAAATTCCTCTGCCATCGCTTGGATGCGGTCTTTGTCTTTTGCTGCAACACCACCGATGATCAGATTCTGATTACAAGTCAGGCGGAAGTCGCCTTTGTGCACCTTAGCGATCTCGCGCAGACCCGTTTTCATCTGGAAGTCGGGCGTATCGAGGACACGACCACTTTGGATAAAGAGCGTGAGGTGCCACTTCTTGTCCGCACCCTCGACCCAGCCATAGCGGTCTCCGGTGTGGTCAAATTTAAATTCGGCTGGCTCTTGAAGCTTCTTGCCGAGGCGCTTCTCAACTTCACCTCGGAACCAGTCGATCCCGCGATCTTTGATCGTATATTTGAGGCGAGCATGCGCGCGGTTGGTCCGATCACCAAAATCGCGCTGGGTTGTTACAACCGCCTCCGCGAGTGCGACCGCATCTTCGGGCGTGCAGAAACCAACCATATCGGCAAGGCGCGGGTGCGTCTCAGCATTACCATGCGTCGTTCCCATTCCGCCACCGACGGTGACGTTGTAGCCGATGACTTTGTCGTCCTTCAGGATGGTGATGTAACCCAAATCGTGGGCGTAGATATCGACGTCATTGCTCGGCGGTACCGCGACGACAATTTTAAATTTCCGGGGCAGGTAAGTCTTGCCGTAGATCGGCTCTACTTCTTCGCCGCCAGCAACCTTTTCCCCATCGAGCCAGATCTCGCGGTAAGCGCCAGTCTGCGGAGTGAGGTGCGCACTGAGCGCTTCCGACAGCTCCTGAGCCGTGGCATGCGCTGCGCTCTGGTAAGGGTTCGGATTGCACATCACGTTACGATTCACGTCACCGCAGGCCGCGATCGTATCAAGCAGACTGTCGTTAATCTCCTTCATCGTCTGCTTAAGGTTGTGCTTCAAAACGCCGTGAAACTGAAAGGCCTGACGCGTCGTCAGCTTTAGCGTGCCGTTCGCAAAAGTGTCGCTCAAGCGATCCATTTCGAGCCATTGGGCCGAGGTTGAAACACCCCCTGGAACGCGGACGCGGATCATAAAGCTGTAGGCCTTATCGAGGCGCTTTTTCCGGCGCTCACTACGTTGATCGCGATCATCCTGCACGTAGGTGCCGTGGAACTTGGTTAGCTGAGCATCATCCGCAGAAATGGTGCCCGAAAGCGTATTCGCCAAACCCTCAAGGATCGTTCCACGGAGGAAGTTACTCTCGACTTTGATCGACTCGTTTTTGTGAAGAGGCTTGGTTGTATCGCCTGACATAATAGGTGCGAACTGATTTTAGATGTGTTCCGAAGGCAAGTCTATTACGATGACCTAAATCAGCAAATACACGCGAAGAAATTGGGCCATGCAGCCGAATCTATGAAACGGCTTTTCACCTCGCTTCATACGAAACAGATTGTGATCGAAGGTTGACCCAGCCTCATCCGACAGCATCCATCAAGGTCATGAGCGATTACGAACCAGCAGAAACCCTCACGATGGAAACCACTCAAGGTGCGATCACCTTTAAGCTCTACCCCGATCGCGCTCCAAAAACGGTTGAAAACTTTGTCACGCACGCACGCAACGGCTACTACGACGGCGTCCAGTTTCACCGTATCATTCCTTCCTTTATGATTCAGGGCGGCGACCCGACAGCAAGCGGCCGCGGCGGTGAATCAATCTGGGGAAAGCCCTTTCAGGACGAGTGCCACAAGGATCTCACTTTCAGCAAGCCAGGCCTGCTCGCAATGGCCAACTCTGGGCCCGGAACGAACGGCAGCCAATTCTTCATCACGACCGCCGCAACTCCATGGTTGAACGGCAACCACACCATTTTTGGTGAAGTGACTGAAGGCTACGACAACGTAGAGACCCTCGACGGCATCGAAACGGACGGTGGTGACCGCCCACTCGAAAAGCAGGCGATCAAGTCGATCACAGTTTAGTTCTATCGAGGCATTTGGATGGAGAATGATTGGTTGAAAACGTCTTTCGAAGGTTGGACGTTTCATCACTCTGCTCCACTCACCCCTACCACTCGCCCGATCCTCGCCTTACACGGCTTTACGGGCAGCGGCTGCGACTTTCGCCAACTCTCTGAGCACCCAGAGGCGCCAGCAGATACCTGCTGGATTGCCCCTGATCTTCCTGGGCATGGCGACACGGGGGTGTTGCCGCGCGCGGAATGCAGCTTAAATGCTATGGCGGATGTGCTTAGCCGTTTTCTTGAATCCCAAAAGCTAGAGCCTCACCTTCTTGGATATTCCATGGGGGGACGACTCGCCCTCACGCTTGCAACCCAAGGGGCACCCATCGCCAGCCTCACGCTTATCGGCGCACATCCCGGCATCATTGATGAAAGTGAGCGTCAGCAGCGCAGATGCGCAGATCACGAGCTCGCACTGCATATCCGCGAAATCGGATCGGTGGCATTTGCTGAAGAGTGGGAATTGAAGCCACTCATTCGCTCCCAGTGCTCAATACCACAACCCTACCTTGATGGACTAAAAACAAGGCGACGCCGTCAGTCAGCAGAGGGACTCGCTCGCTGCCTCGAAGAGGCCGGAACAGGCACCATGGCACCACTCTGGGATAGCTTGAAATCCATTCAATACCCCATCCTTTATCTCTTTGGGGCAGAGGATATCAAATTCCGCGCTATCGGGCACTCGCTTGCCGCTGTTTGCAAAAAGTTTAAGTCAGGAGAGCTTCCAAATGCCGGGCACTGCGCTCACCTCGAAAACAGCTTGGAATTTCTAACCAAGCTCAAAAGATGCATAACCACTCCCATTACTTAATGATACTGCTTACTTTTTAGAACCGTGATGCAAAAGTAATGCATAATTGCGTCACCGCCTAAACGACGGTCACTGACCAAAACTGCATCCGTCTAGCCAATCAAAAGACTAAAGACTCTTATTGCGTTGCCAAGGGATAGGCTAATAATAATTATTAACGTCTGGGAATCCCGACATAATGGCACATTAATGCCATTAGAATCATTTGACCAAAAAACACCTTTTAACTCTCCCCCTCCTTAGTAGAATGGCTAAATCAAAAAAAGATAAAGGGATCAGCCGAATTGATTCCGGCTCAACTCACGGCTGGTTTGTCCGTGGCTATAGAAACGGCAAAACTTACTCACGACTTTTCAGTGATTTGAAATCTGGTGGCAAACGTAAGGCTCAAGCACTCGCTCGCGAATACCGAGACGAGCTTCACGACGAGCTCGAAAAAATTCCCCAAAAGCCACGCGCGCGCCGCATCGTCTACCGCGACTCTCGCAACAACACCGGTGTCCTCGGTGTCTGCCGCACGGCCAAGAAAGGTCCAAGCGGCGCGATCAATGAGTGCTACTCTGTAAGCTGGCGTCCAGAGCCTGGCGTGCAAAAGTGCACTAGTTTCTCGATCCGCAAGTATGGGGAGGACAAAGCCTTCAAGCTCGCTGTCGATCTCCGCCAGAAAAAGATGAAAGAGATCTACGGATCCGAAATCATCAAAAAGATGAAGTTTGCTTAAGCGCCGCTTACTCTCGTCAGACTTTTCAAAACACACCGGCAGTCGTCGGTGTGTTTTGCTATCTAGACAAATCGCGGCGAGCTACCTCGTGCTTTGACATCTCGATATTATCATTTGATGCTGCGCCACTAGCTAGATGAAGGGCAGTTCACGGAACTGACATTCAGTCTCGCCGCCTCACTTAGTGGGGCTCATTCTTAAGTATAAGTTAGAAATTTATGTACTCCATTGAACATTGTCTCGTTATCGGAGCTGGGATCAGCGGCCTCCTCGTCGCCAAACATCTCCAGAGCCACGGCGTGAAAGTCACCGTAATCGACAAGGGGCGACGCCCTGGCGGGCGCGTGTCTACAAAGGAGCACACAGACGGCACCTTCGATCACGGCGCTCAATTTATCACCACGCGGGACAAACTCTTTCGCAACGTTGTCGAAGGTTGGCTAGCGGCAGGCGCCGTCAGCCCGTGGTACAAAGGCCCACTCGGCAATATGCGTTATATCGGCAAAGGCGGCATGGCCAACCTCCCAGCCTATCTCGCCCAAGGCCTCGACATCCGTTCTTCCGAAACGGTGTCCCAAATTAATTTCAGAAAAAGCGGCTGGAAGGTCACAACTCAGCCATATGGTGGTGGTAAGTCGATTCACCACAAAGGTGACTTCCTTATCATGACCGCGCCAGTTCCCCAGTCGCGCGCCCTCATCGACGGATCCAATGTCGACCTCGACTACGACGACGAAGAAGAGCTCGCCAAAATTGAGTACACCAAGTGCATCAGCGTCATGGCATATCTGTCAGGCCCTGCCGGTCTGCCAAACCCCGGCGCGATGGATCTTAATCTAGGTGCACTGCGCTGGCTAGGTGACAACAACGCCAAGGGGATCTCGAAGACTGCAGGGACGCTCACGATCAACAGCTCCGCAGCCTTCGCAGAAAAATACTGGGATACACCAGACGATGTTCGCATTCCTCTTATTTTAAAGGCTGCCCGACCATTTCTAAAATCAGATGCGATTACCGCAACGGCGCACCAATGGGGCTACAGCGAGCCTAAGCGAATCTACTTCGAGAAAAAGCCCTTCCGTAAAAACTATCTCCTCGATGAGTCCATCTGCCTCGGCATGTGCGGTGATGGCTTCGGCGGCAGCCGAGTAGAAGCAGCCGCCCTGAGTGGACTGCACCTAGGCGAAGAACTCACGCGCGCCGTTTAGATTCTCGCTTCAATTATCGATTGCGGGCGGTGCACTGTAAAAGGGGATCAGCGTCTCCAGATGACCGTGCACGATTTTAGCGACGGTTTCTGCTGGAATACGGCCTTTGTGTAGTTCGAAGACGGCGACAAGCAGTGCTAGCTCGATGTCGACTGACTTCGCACTCGTGCCCTTCATTTCACGAAGGATCTCAAGCGCCTTTGTCTCAGCCTTTTTGTAGTCGTTGAAGTTTTCTTCTGTTGGGCCTGCCATAATGATGAAGAGCTCGAACGAAGTGGCCGGTGAAGAAAAGGCAAATTTTCCGTCTATGTGATCAAAACTTATAGTTAATCATTAATTATTTTTGAATCTTTAGAAGCTGCTGCGCTCTATCTAGACATAAAGATGCTCCAGCCAGATTGTTCCCTACTCCGCCACTCTTGCCTGAGAACATCGAAATTGCGTCACTTAGACTATGAAGCCCCCCCCTGCGCCCTTCCGCTTGCTCTCAGTCTAAGCGTCCATTCAGGTCTCCTACACGCGGAAGGCAGCACTGCCTTCAAGGCACAGCACTACGCCGAAGAAAACGGGCGAATTGAGGTCAATTCCCTCTACAACCTCATTGAAGGTCGCCTCGGGGAAAATTGGATCGTCTCGGCCGAAACGGTCTACAACACGATTTCCGGCGCGACTCCAACAGGCCTGTTACCCGAGGACGGCAGTAGCGAAGTCCCAACCGAAGAACTTTCTGACATCCGTCGCGCCATCACCCTCCATGTCAGCCTCGAGGTCGATGAATGGACTTACAGCAGTAGTCTCAGCCGGAGTAAAGAAGATGACTACTCCTCTACGGGTGGGGCCCTCAACATTAGCCGCAGCTTGAATAAAAAGAATACCACCGTCGGGCTCGGTTATGCCTACACCGCGGACCAGATCTTTCCATTCGCCGCGACATACAAAAAGAAAACGCACGATGCCATCTTGAGTTTTTCACAGGTTCTCAACAAGCGTACGACCTTCGGCCTCAACCTCGCTTACTCCAACGCGAATGGCTTTCTCAACGATCCCTATAAAAGCATCCAGCAAGTCGTCGAAATCCGGCCCGGTCGTTTTTCAACGCGGATCTACAAAGGGAACCGTCCCGATGAGCGCGAGCGTTGGATTCTCTATGGGCAGCTCAACCATCGCCTAGATGAAATCGGGGCCACCGTTGAAGCCTCCTACCGCTATTCAACGGACGAATGGGACATCAACACCCACACCGTAGACCTCAAATTGTATCAAGATTTGGATCACAATTTTCCCTAGAGCTATGGGGGCGCTACTTGAGGCAATCCGCCGCCGACTTCTATATGACTTCACTCACCGGCGTGAATTTTGATCCCAGTCTGATCGAACCCGGACAAGGTCCAGGGCCTCACTACTCCTCCGATCACCGACTCTCTGAGATGGAAACAATCAATCTCGGGATCAAGCTCCGCTACGAAATCATCGATGGCCTCGCCATCGATTTGAGCTATGAACGCTATACTCTCAGCGGCCTCGATGACATCACTCCCGACAGCGCATACAGCAAAGCCAATATTTTCACCCTTGGAGGACAGTGGGTATTTTAGCCGTACCCATTCCATCGATACAAATGAGCACCGCGCGAATTAAACTCAAACCAACCAGCTTTGGCTACCGCTGGGGTTTCCCTTCGATGGGGACGCGCTGGGACATCCAGATTGCCGGAGCGACCGAACGCCAGGCGGTTGAATTGGTCGGCCGCACTGTCCGCTGGTGCGTCGGCTTCGAACAGCGCTACAGCCGATTCAAACCCGAGAGCTGGCTATCTCAGGTAAATGCGCGCGCTGGCACAGGTGAATGGACCGCCCTGACAGCTTCCGATGAAGAGCTTCTCAATGCAGCGATGAGCGAAACCCAAATAGTCTTTGAGACCTCGGTAGATACTGGCTCAACTTGGATCCCCCTGTCCCCCAGTGAGGTTGAAACGACAACAAACAAGTGGACCGCCCGTGTCTCCCTTGACCCGAATGATTTCAGCTGCCTACGGATGCGTGTCACGAATCAATAACTCCCGCCTCTCTAAGCTCGGCAAAGCCCTTCCAGCCTGTCAGCTTCTACAACAATGGCAGAGATCGGTATCTTGGGGGCAGGCTTGTCAGGCATCCTCCTCGCGCAAGCAATCCAGAAGCGCGGGGGCCGTTGCTTTCTTAGCGACGTAACGATGGATAATGCCGCCTCTGCAATGGCTCCAGGCATCATCAACCCCCTCGCGGGACGTAAGTATAATCTCAATCCAGTCCTCAAAACTCACTACACCTCTATCCTCGATACATTTTCGGAGTTAGAAGAAATACTAAGCGCCACCCTCTGGCATGAGTTGCCTCTCATTCGTCTAATCGAAAAGCCCGAGCAGCGCTCATACTTGCGTTTGAACGGCACCCAGTGGCAAGGCCCTGTATTGCCTCCCAGCACTTATAAAGGATCCTTCAGCGATCCTCACGGCAGCTTCACTACCCTACGAGCAGGCTGGTTCGATGTCCCAAAGCTCACTGCATTATCCCACTCTTCAAATGCTTTTACCTTTGTTGATGCCAAGGAGCTACAGGAGCGCGCTGAAATCATCGTCGACTGCCGCGGATGGCGCTGCAGCACCGACCCGCGCTGGCAAAACCTGCCGTGGAAATGCGCACGGGGCGAAGTTGCAGCGATTGATTTTCAAGGGCCAGGACCTGCTCGCCAGATATGGAACGGTGGTGGCTGGCTGCAACCCTTGCCCGATGGCAGCTGGAGAGCCGGAGCGACCTACTCATGGGATAACTTCGAAGCCCCACCTGAAGCCAGCGCCTTAGACCAGCTCGCGAAGAAACTCAGGCGTTGGATCGACGTGCCTTTTGAGCTTTCCAAGCCCCAAGTCGGCATTCGCCCGATTGTTCAAGACTTCCAACCCGTCCTTGGAGCCCTACCAGAGAACGCACACTACCACATCTTCAGTGCTCTCGGTTCTCACGGAGCCATCTACGGGCCACCCTGCGCGGATGCCCTTGCAAAGCATATCCTAGAAAAGGAACCGCTCCCTGAAAGCTGGGATGTGCAACGCTTTGATCTCAACGCCCAGGGCTAAATGCTCAGCTCAAAAAAAAGGCCCGATCTCATTCGAGAGAACGGGCCGAAAGAATATGTAGAGCTGAGCGACTAGTACTTCACCGAACACCCATAGGGGCGCGTGCGATCCTCAGCGACTGCTTCGCCCGCCATCGTCGAGGCGAGAGCCGTCATGACGTAATTCGTCGCGGTCGCGATATCTGCCGGATCGGCCGACTTTTTGTCATCGATGGCACCTGCGTAGACGACGTTCCCTTCGGGATCTATGATGAAGCAGTGAGGCGTCGTGCGGGCGCTGTATGCTTTACCCGCTGATCCATCCTCATCGAGAAGCCACGTCGAGTTGACGTTTTTCTCAGCGTAGTAAGCAATCGATGCATCTGCATCGAGGTATTCGCGATGATCCGGATTCGTAGAGTTGATCGAAAGCCATTTCACTCCCATCGCCTGCGCTTCTTCTTGGAAGGCCTGCATCGCACCCGCATTGTAGAATTTCTTCACAAAGGGGCAGCCTGGGTTGACCCACTCGAGGACGACATAGTCACCCTTCAGCGAGGAAAGACTGACTTCTTCACCAGTAGGCGTTTTGAGGGTAAAATCAGGGGCCGGTTCACCGACCGAAATAGCCGTGGCTATCGAGGCCAAGGCGAGAAAGAGCGCGGTGCTCAAAGCATACGTTAGTTTTTTCATAATATGCGGTAACGCGTGAATCTGAACAATATGGGCACAAACTGGCGACAGGCAACTGAAACGCTTTGATTTTGCCTCCAGCATTGCCAGCCGGGCGAATCCGCGCATCGTTACGATCATGAAAGACCCTGTCTGGGAGCAATTGTTCAACGAAGCCAAAGAAGCAGCAGCCCAAGAGCCGGTGCTTGAGAAGCTGTTGAACGAAAACATCCTCAGCCAAAGCAGCCTCGAGGCCGCTTTGGCGCACCGTATCTCGCATAAGTTGGGCCACAACGCCATCAGCGAGCCTGAACTGCATTCGCTTTTCGATGACGTCCTCGCGGCAGATTCGACGATCACAGAATGCGCTCGCCGCGATATTCTCGCGATCAATGACCGAGATCCAGCTGCCCGCGGTTTCCTTTCCCCGTTTCTCCATTACAAGGGTTTCCAGGCGCTTACGGCCTACCGCGTTGCGCACTCTCTTTGGAAAAGTGATCGCCGATCTCTGGCGCGCTACCTCCAAAGCAGCATCTCCCAAGTCTTCGGCGTCGATATCCATCCAGCGGCCCAGATCGGCTCAGGCATCCTCTTGGACCATGCGACGGGCATCGTCATCGGCGAAACCGCCATCGTCGAGGACCACGTCTCGATGCTCCACGAAGTGACGCTGGGAGGAACCGGTAAAGCCCGCGGTGAGCGGCATCCGAAAGTGCGCCGCGGAGTCCTCATCGGTGCCGGTGCCAAGCTACTCGGGAACATCGAGGTTGGCGAATGCGCTAAGGTCGGGGCTGGTAGTGTCGTCCTAGCCAACGTCCCCGCCCACACCACTGTTGTCGGTGTCCCAGCTCGCGTCGTCGGCGCTGCCCCAGAAGATCCTGCTGGCTGTATGGAACATGCGCTCAAGCGCTACGCCGAATCAGCGCAGCCTGATTGGAAATAGAGCCTATACCGGCTGACGAAAGAACACCGATGTTTGTCATCGAAACGGTTTACTCAGAACCGGAAATGACCCGTGCCCAGAACTGGCATTGGAAAAAATACAGGATGCTTCAACACTGGTGGACGATCGGCGGAGCCCTCGCGGTGGTGATCGGACTCGCCTATGCCACCGTTAATTTTGCCCTCGGAGGTTTGCTCATGGTCTACGGCGGCTACTGCCTGCTCAGAAAGCGAATGCTCGGTAGTCAGTTTCTCAAAAGCATCCGGAGTTCTCCTGATCTCGGAAAAACCTTGAGGTGGACTGTTTCCGAAGAACGCATCGTGCAAGAAATTGGCGAATCTGCAGCCCAGATCAGTTGGACCTCAATTCTTCAAAGTATTATCACACCCGACGGCATTCTCGTCTACACCCAGAAAAACGTCTACTTTTGGATACCGACTGACTGCCTCGAAGGAACGCCGGAAAAAGCCGCATTGAATAAGCTCGTAGAGTTCAAGACGCGGTCAAAAAAGCTGTCCTAGAAATGCACTCATGAAAAAGCCCCGGGCAACTAAGCCCGGGGCAGTGAACAACAGGTTGCCGAAGCAACTTACTTATCGCAGAAATCGTAGGCGACTACTGGCAGGCCTCACACTCTTCGCCGTTGCGCATCGCTTCAATCGAGCAGGCCTTCACCTCTGCTTCGGTGTATTCGCGTTTTGCTCCAGAGACTTCACCTTCCTTCTTCAGCGAGACGGTTGCCTTCTCAATATTAGAGGCCCCGAGTGTGCGCAGGTAGTAGGTCGTCTTCAAACCTTGGCGCCACGCTGCACGATACATGTGGCTGAGGGCCTTGAGGTTCGGTGTCGCGAGCCACAGATTGACCGACTGTGATTGATCGATCCACTTTTGGCGACGAGCGGCCGCTCGAATAACCCACTCAAAATCAACCTCGAAGGACGTCTGATACCGGGCACGAATGTCGTCCGGAATACCGTCGATCTTAGTGAGATCACCATCGAAGTATTTGAGCGCGTCACGGATATCATCCGTCCAGAGCTGGCGCTGCTTGAGCTCTTTCACGAGGTAGGCATTCAGGACGATGAATTCACCGCTGAGGTTGCTCTTCACAAAGAGGTTTTTGTAGGTCGGCTCGATGCATGGGCTTGATCCCATGATGTTTGAGATCGTCGCGGTCGGAGCGATGGCGAGCACGTTGGAGTTGCGCATGCCTTGCTTGGCAATTTTGTCGCGAACCTTCTGCCAGTCCATCTGACCCCCTCGGGCCACTTCGACTTTAACACCACGCTCTTTTTCGAGAAGCTCGAGTGTATCTGGCGGTAGGAGACCACGGGACCATTTGGACCCTTCGTAGGTCTGATAGGTGCCGCGCTCACCAGCGAGGTCACTCGAAGCCTCGTAGGCGTAGTAGGCAATCGCCTCCATGAATTCGTCATTGAATTCGACGGCCTCATCGCTTGCGAAAGAGGTGCCGCGCTTGAAGAGGGCATTTTGCAGACCCATGATGCCGAGCCCAACGGGGCGGTGACGGCTGTTTGCTGTCTTCGCTGGTTCGGTTGGGTAGAAGTTGATGTCGATCACGTTGTCGAGCGCCCGCACCGCGATGCGGATCGTTTCGCGCAATTTATCGCGGTCGATCTCACCGTCAGCCTTAAGGTGGTTTTCGAGGACGACGGAGCCGAGGTTACAGACGGCAGTTTCGTCTTCTCCAGTGTTGAGCGTGATCTCAGTGCAGAGATTCGAACTGTGAATGACACCCGTGTGATCCTGTGGGCTACGGATGTTGCAAGGATCCTTAAAGGTGATCCACGGGTGACCGGTCTCGAAGAGCATCTTAAGCATCTTCTTCCAAAGATCGATCGCAGGTGTCTTTTGGCTCCAGATCTTTCCGTCTTCGGCCATCTGCTCGTATTCCTCGTAGCGCTTTTCGAAGGCTTGGCCGTAGAGGTCGTGTAGGTCGGGCACTTCGTTACTACGGAAGAATGACCATTCACCACGCGATTCCATCCGCTTCATAAAGAGGTCTGGAATCCAATTGGCCGTATTCATATCGTGAGTACGACGGCGGTCGTCTCCGGTGTTTTTCCGGAGGTCGAGGAAATCGATGAGGTCGTTGTGCCAAGTTTCCAGATACGCACAGCCGGAGCCACGGCGCTTGCCACCTTGGTTGACGGCAACGAGCTGGTCGTTGTGCATTTTGAGGAACGGGACGACCCCCTGGCTTTCGCCGTTGGTGCCTTTAATGTAACTGCCCGTGCCACGAACCGATGTCCATGAGCCACCCAGACCACCCGCCCACTTACTCAGGAACGCATTCTCTGCGATTCCGCGGTGCATGATGCTCTCGATGCTGTCGTCGATCTTGTAGAGATAGCAGCTGGAGAGCTGGCTGTGAGTCGTGCCGGAATTGAAGAGCGTCGGTGTGCTAGAACAGAAACGGCGACCCTTGTAGAGGTTGTAGAGCTTGATGACCCAGCTTCCCGCATCCTTTTCCTCGCGGAGAAAGAGCCCCATCGCGACACGCATCCAGAAAAACTGGGGCACCTCAAGACGACGGTTTGACTTCGCCGTTTTGTCCACGATGAGGTAGCGATCATAGAGCGTCTGCACGCCAAGGTAATCGAAGTCCCAGTCTGCGCCCGGATCGAGGGCATCGGCGAGACGATCGAAATCGTAGCGCTTGAGCAGCTCGGGGTTGAGGCGATCAATTTCAACTCCACGTTGAAGGTATTTTTTAAAGGCGCGCTGGTGGCACTCTTTGATTTTCCCGATGCCATCTTTGACGACGTCCCAATCGAGCACCTCTTCATATATGTAGGTGAGGAGGATGCGGCCGGCAAATTTAGCAAAGTCCGCGTCACGTTCGATCAAGCTCTTGGCATTGAGGATGATTGTGCGGTCGAGATCGCTTTCATTCATCTCACTGAAAATAGAGCGGCGCAGCTCGGCTTCGATTTCTTCAACCGTGAGATTAAGTTCGAGACCAATGATGGCGTATTCGATCCGACGCTTGAGGTCGACACCGTCCCAAAACTCGGTCGAGCCGTCTTCCTTGGTGATCAGGGTCATGCTCTCCTGCCGGTCATCAGCAAGATTATCGAGCGCATCTTGGGCGCGGAGATGACGGCGGTGGGCGCGGTAAAGAATGTAGGCCTCGGCAACTTTGAACTGAGCCTGACGCATGAGCTCTTCCTGAACGAGATCCTGAACGTCTTCGATATGGATACGCACAGAGTTAAGCGCGCGAACGCGCTCGGTCACAGCATTGGCGATCGAGACGGCTGGCTCGGAGTCGATACCATGAGTGAGGAAGGCTTTGCGCACCGCAACTTCGACCTTGTTCGGATCCCAGTCGACCTCGTGGTTGTTGCGGCGAATGATTCTTACGTTAAGCGGAAGAACAGCTGGGTCGCGGTCAGCATGACGGAGGAGGAGGAGACTTCTCGCTACATCGTGCGCGTTGTTCTCAATGAGTGTTTTTTCGATGAGGAGATTAATCTCCCGATTGCTCAGGGTGAGGGGCTGTCCCGCATCGGTGAGAGAACGGAGGCGATTGTAAACAGCACGCGCCACGTCTGAGACAAAGGCCCGGTTTTTGTCTGAGTAAATCTGACCTTCGTCTTCGTCGCGAGAGAGGATGAGGTTCGTCAGGGCGGCACCAACAACTTCAGCAACCTCGGTCGCATTAAAGCTCCGGACGTTGCCTTCGGTATCCACTTTGATGTTTTCAGAGGGGCTGGAGGCGAGCTCTTCCGAGCCGATCACATCTGCCCAATCGAAACGAGGTTTCGATTCCGCGGGCATGGAGGCGTAGCGCTTGAGCGCAAGGTCTTCGTCGTAAGGTTGGTGGTTCAAAATTGTTGGGCGCATGGCAGCGGACATAATCTAATCTTTAAGCAGGTTAAGAAGCGAGGAGGGGTAGCAATAAGACAATGGATGGACCCCAAAAGGGCACCATAGGGGGCAACGAACTTGCCCGATCTAAAATCGGGGGCCGGACACAAAAACGCTGAGTGGACTCAGGTGGCTATAAAGTGGTGACAAATCCTAGAGCTCGTCGTCATCCACGGCTTCGAGTGCGCTGGTCTTTTGATACTCAGTAACCCGGCCTTCGAAAAAGTTTTGTTCCTTCTTGATGTCCATCATTTCTGCCAACCATGGAAGTGGATTTTTCACTCCTGGACTGATTGGGAGGAGACCCACGCTTTCGAGGCGACGGTCGGCGATGAAATCAATGTATTGGGAAAATTCGTCTTTGCTCAGTCCAAGTGCGTTGACCGGCAAGCAGTCCGCAATGAAGGCTTTCTCAAGTGCCACCCCTTCTTTCATCGTATCGACGAGGTCACTTTGGAACTCAGGGGTCCAGATATCTCCATTTTCCTCGATGAGGTCCAAGAAGAGGTGTTTGAAAACCGAGATGTGGTTGGATTCGTCCCGCAAAGTGTAGCGGAACATCTGCCCAATACCCGGGAACTTGTTCTGACGATAGAGGCTAAGAACCATGCCAAAAAGACCGTAGAACTGGGTGCCTTCCATCACTTGGCCGAAGATAAAAATGTTCTTCGCGAGCGCCTGCTTGTTTTCGAGCTTGGTGAGGTCGAGGTCGCGGCGCATTGCGCGGGAATTGGACACGACGAAGTTGGCCTTCCGCTTGATCGTCTCTACGTCTTCAAACATCGCCTCACAGTCGTGGGGATTGATGCCGAGGCTGGAGAGCATGTAAACGAGGCTGTCAGCGTGGATATTCTCCTCATGGGCATGACGACCCAATACGAGCTTGAGCTCGGGTGCCGTTACGACCTCTCGGGTCACGTGCAAAACATTGTCGCCGACGATACCTTCCGCAGCGCTGAAATAACCGATCGCCATACGGATGATCCAGCGATCGATGTCAGCTATCTCGCCCGTCGTGTCGCGCCACTGCTCGACGTCTTTTTGCATCGGAATGTCCTCCGGCTCCCAATGGTTAGCCTTCATCGCTTGGTAATGCTCGTAAGCCCAGTTATACTTAAGCGGGAGGATGTTAAAAAACATCGTATCACGACCATTGATTACGCTCTTGGCCGCAAAGGCTTGTTCAGCCTTAGCACTATCTAGAACAAAGGTTTTTCCCCCTATTTTGTAGGTGGTTGTTTCCATGAAAACGAAGACGATCGAAAGGATTAAAAAGGCAGGGTAAGGGGACGCAGGCGAATGGAGGCTTTTGTGGGCTTCGTTTTCGACACCCACTAGATGTGGTGCGCACTACAAAGACAAGACACTAGATGTAGTGTCAATGGGTTTTCAAACAATTAGAAAAGATTCGTCAATCCGGTGATGAGCCTAGCTAAAGAAA
>TARA_B110000037_G_scaffold159790_1_pt1 | contig 27320 bp, 20 predicted proteins | sample TARA_B110000037 | Tara Oceans TARA_B110000037 (sample SAMEA4397196) | marine metagenome | biome: Polar Biome; feature: [MIX] marine epipelagic wind mixed layer (ENVO:01000061); material: water (ENVO:00002006), including particulate matter (ENVO:01000060) such as... | depth 10-100 m
TTTGTATGGTTTCTAGAGAGTCCACAAATACGCCTTTACAAGCCTTATCACTTTTAAATGATCCGCAATTTGTTGAAGCCGCTAAAGCTTTAGCCGTACGCATGAAAAAAGAAGGTGGTGAGCAAATTAATGCACAACTGGAAATTGGTTTTCAAATGGCCGTTAGCAGAAAACCAAATAAAAAAGAATTACAGATTTTAAACGATTTATATAAACAAGAATTTAGTAACTTTCAAAAATCTAAAGAAAATGCGCTTGCATATTTAGCTGTTGGGGATTATAAAGTTCCAAATGAGTATCAACTATCGGAAATGGCAACGTTAACCTTGGTGGCAAATACGCTACTAAATATGGACGAAATGTATACTAAAAGATAAAAGTTATGTGTGATCACCATAATAAAAGTTTAACACGAAGAGATTTCCTCACAAAGACATCTCTAGGATTGGGGGCAGTAGCGCTGAGTTCTTTAATGAATCCAATGTCAATGGGGGCATCCTCAGTACTTGGCCCTAACGGAGATCCCATTCTTGGTAAACCACATTTTACACCAAAAGTAAAAAGAGTGATTTATTTGTTGCAGAGCGGTGCCCCATCGCAATTGGACTTATTCGATTATAAGCCATTGCTAAACAAATTAAACGGTCAAGAGTTGCCAGAAAGTGTCCGTAAAGGACAACGATTAACAGGAATGACGGCTGGTCAAACATCTTTTCCCTTAGCAGGCTCTATTTTTAATTTTAAGCAACATGGACAAAGTGGTGCGTGGATAAGTGATTTAATGCCTCATACAGCCGGAATTGCAGATGAATTGTGCTTTATAAAATCAATGCATACAGATGCCATCAATCATGATCCTGCCGTAACTTTTTTACAGACAGGTTCTCAGTTTTCTGGAAGACCCTCTATTGGTTCATGGGTTAGTTATGGATTGGGCTCTGATAATAAAAACTTGCCTAATTTTGTAGTATTGGTGACCAAAGATAAAAAGGGACAACCTTTGTATTCAAGATTATGGGGGAACGGTTTTTTACCTTCGGAACATCAAGGTACCCAGTTTAGAGCAGGAAAAGATCCTGTTTTGTTTTTACAAAACCCTCCTGGCGTAAGTTCAGATACCCGTAAAAACCAACTAGACCATTTAAATCAATTGCAACAATTGCAATATGATGCGTTGGAAGACCCCGAGATTAGAGCCCGTATGTCTCAATATGAAATGGCTTTTAGAATGCAAACTTCTGTTCCAGAGATTATGAATACGGATGGAGAACCAGAGCATATTTATGATATGTATGGCCCTGATAGTAGGACTCCTGGCACTTTTGCTGCAAACTGTTTACTAGCGAGACGATTGGTAGAAAAAGATGTAAAATTTATCCAATTATATCATCAAGGATGGGATCATCATGGCGGATTGCCAGGTCAGATAAAAAGACAATGTAAAGAAACAGATCAACCCACTGCAGGTTTGATAAAAGATTTAAAACAACGTGGTTTATTAGAAGACACCTTAGTGATTTGGGGTGGTGAATTTGGAAGAACTAATTACTCTCAAGGCGCCTTAACTCCCACCGACTACGGAAGAGATCATCATCCAAAATGTTTTACTTTGTTCATGGCTGGTGCCGGTGTTAAAAAAGGTATGGTCTATGGAAGCACAGATGATTTCGGTTATAATATTGCTCAAAACCCAGTTCATATACACGATTTTCAAGCAACCCTCATGCATTTAATGGGTGTTGACCATGAACGACTTATTTACAAACACCAAGGACGACGTTTTAGACTTACAGACGTAAGTGGTCACGTAGTAAAAGACATACTCTCATAATTTTAAAAAAAACTAACTATTTTATACATGGAAAATATTACACCCTTTTTAGGCCGTTTTCACCCACTAATTGTTCATTTACCAATTGGTATTTTAATGATGGCTGCCATTCTACAGCTTATCGCTATAAAAAGCACTAAATTTAAAAACCTCTTAGACCCTGCCATTAGTATTACCTTATTTTGGGGTGGACTTTCTTCTATTGGAGCCGTTTCTATTGGTTGGTTATTATCTTTGCAAGGTGGGTACGATACGGATACCTTATTCTGGCATAAATGGTTGGGTATTACAGTAACTGTAATTTCATTTTTAGGGTGGTTAGTTAAAAGTGGCCGACTAAAAATGCAAAGAAAATATGTATACACCGTATTTATTTCAATCATAGTATTAATAACAATAACAGGGCATTTGGGAGGTAGTCTTACGCATGGAGATGATTATCTATTTGTTTACTCTCCAAACATTATTAAAAAAATGGTTGGTATCCAAGCTGGCCAACAATCAAATAATTTACAAGAGATACACCCGGATTCAATTCAAGTATATAGCGATGTTATTCAACCTATTTTAGACGCAAAGTGCGTAAGTTGTCATAACACTTCTAAAAAACAAGGTGGACTGCTATTAACCACTCATAAAAATCTTATGAAGGGGGGGGACAACGGTTCTATTGTGGACAGTAAATCTCCATTAAAAAGTGAATTCTTAAACAGAGTCACTCTTCCTAAGAACCATAAAAAGTTTATGCCGCCAAAAGGGGCACCATTTACGTTTGGGGAAATTCAAATTTTTGAATGGTGGATGAAGTCTGGCGCTGATAGTATTTCGAAATTTTCATCAGAAGAAAAACTCGACAAAAAGTTAATTCATACCTTACTTAGAGATTATAAACTCGACTATAATCCTAGGCCTTATTACGAAAAAGTTCAAGTAGATTCTTTACCAATTTCAGTAATAACAGAATTAAGAGAGAGCCAGTTTGTGGTAGATTTTATGGGAGAACATAGTAATATGCTTTCTATAGATTTCAACGGTAAATCAATTTCAAAGGCGCAATTGGAAAAATTATTGCTTGCTAAGGAACAAATAACTTGGTTGAATCTGAGCAATTGTAATCTCTCAGATGCTATTTCCGAAATTTTACCGAAATTACCGAATTTAACCCGATTGAATATCCATTCCAATCCGATAACTGATAAGAGCATCAAAGATTTAAATAGTTTAAAACATTTGACTTCGGTAAATGTTTACAATACTCAAATAACAAATACTGGTTTTCAAAAAATAGTTCAATTGAAATCTCTTTCTAAATTATTTGTTTGGCAAACAGCTATTACAGTTCCAGAAGTTGAGGAAGTTGCAACGAAGTATCCAAAAATTTCAATTATTTCTGGTATTAATTAAATATCATTTTAAGGGAATTACAAAGACTAGAGATTAAAGTTTCCTTTGAAAAAGAATCAATCTATTATTAACAAAAGCCCTTAAACGTAGGTATCGTTTAAGGGCTTTTGATTTGTAGTTGACAATTTCAGTTAATGAACTATTATTTATCTCGCAATTCTAAAGTCACTAAATAAACACAGTGATCTGTTGCCAAAGTATCTTGAATTACTTGAGTTTTTAATACTTTCCATCTCTTTTTTGGATATGTCATCACGTAATCTATTTTCTTTCTTGGATTGTTAGAAGGAAAAGTGGGTTCTATATTATTAGGGTCATAGGAAAATTGCCAAACTGATTCCAATATATCAATCGCTTCACTTCCGGGTGTTGCGTTTAAATCACCTGCAACAATAGTAGGATACCTATTTGATGAAAACACTTTGTTAATTTTCTTAGCTTGAGAATTTCTATCTTTGACCTCTGGTAGATGATCTAAATGTGTCCCTATAAATGCAATAGTATCGCCAGATTTTAACACTGTAACAACCTCTAAAGCAACTCTCGGTTCATTCCCTTTAGAATGAGGCAATACCACATTTCTACTACTTAAAAATGTAGTTTTAGATAATACTCCCTCCCCATATTCACCTCCATCATAAGGCATAGCCCTTCCAAATAAGGATGCCATTTTGGTACGCCATCCCAATTCTGTCATTAAATCATACTTCTTCGCCCTATTTGTTTGATAATCCACTTCTTGCATAGCAACTAAATCTGGATCCGTATCCTTTACGACTTTAGCCAATACGTCGAGATCAAAATCTCCTTTCATCGTCGCACCGTGTAAAATATTAAACGAAAGTACTTTTACAATGGTTGGTTCTTTTGTTTTATTTTGACTACAAATAGAAAGTGCAACGATGAACGTTAATAACGTGCAAGAATATTTTAATTTCATTATTTATTATATTATTATTTTAAAAGATTATTTCAATGATACTTACCGAAACCTACTTTCAAGATACCTTCAAATTATAAACATTTACAACTAAAAATAGTACAGTTTAATGAACTGTTGAAACTTTTTCTACTTCATATATAAACTCTTGATACCCAATTTCATCATTTTCGGATATCGCTTCAATCACAATCAAATTTTCTCCTAATTTAATTCCTTAATTTTAATCTCCCTAAACGCAACACCTTGCCCTTCTGATTGTAATCCAATATAACCTTCAGTTAAAGGCTTTCCGTCAATTTTAATAGTTGGGTCAAATCTGTTAGCCACTCCTCCACCTATGCTCGGCTTTGTATATTTTAATACGGTCTCACCATTCACCTTATGGATGACGAGTGAATCACCATAAACAATTAAATCTGCTTGTACCCATTGATCCCAAGAAATGGTTTTTGAAGTTGAATTGATACAATGACGACGCTCTACTTCATCCCCCTTAAAAATTACATCGGTTCCCGGAGAGCACATATTTCCAGTTGGCCTGGGCTCTCCAACTTTTTCTTCAGCCAACATTTGATACTCTACAGAAATGGGCCAATCTTGCTCTTTTAATATGGTGTTTGGATCTTGCGAGTGAAACATTACACCACTATTTCTATAGGTGTAACTAGGCGCATCTTTTAACCACTCATCTGTAAATCTATATTCAAATTTCAAATGAAAAGAAGCAAACGATTCTTTATAAAACAAATGTCCGTAGCGTTCATTAAACGGCCCATATTCTTCATAATTTACCAAAATATTTCCTTCTTTTACTTGAAAAGTATTCGCATAATTATCACCTAATTCATGATGCTGAATCTTAGGGGTCCAACCTTCTAAATTTTTTCCATTAAAAAGTATTTTCCAACCCTCTTTTTCTTTTTTTACAGCATGGCTACCACATGAAATTAAAATGGCCGATAGGACAAATAATAGTAATGAATTCTTCATTGAAAGTTTGTAGGTATTTAATTGTTCATTGAGTTACTAAAAATACTTCAAATTTTACAATTCACATAAATTTGACCTACTTAAAATAAATGAAGTTTTTTTAAGTAAGAACCTGTTTTAATTAACTATTTCCGGTTGAGTACAAGTAAAATTACGTTTGTAAATGTTCTTTTTGAATTTCAAAATCGTTTCAAGTTAAATCTTTCATCCCTTTATGTAAGAAAACTTCTGTAAACTTGAGTTCGATGCAATAAAAAACTCACTTGTCCAACTCCGAGCAATTTTTATAATATATTGTCATTGCAATTAATTAACAGATTACCACAGTCGTTTACTTCGACTCCGCTCAGCAACCAACTTCTTCCGCAAGAATGAATTTATTTGATATTCAATTATTAGAGGCTTTATTTCTCCTGAAAGTCCACCACAATCAGATAAACTTAATTTAAATTAGACACTACCCAATTTTTAATTCCTGTGAACTCTTTTTGCTTTTCGTAGGCAGACCAAAATGGTTTATCACTAGATAAAGGTGCTTTTTCATTCACTAAAAATGGTTGAATATTTGTCCACCATTCGTCATAAACCAACTGCATTTGTTTAACTATATCAGGATTCTCTAAGATAATATTCGTTGTTTCTCCAGGATCCTTCATTACATCGTACAATTCTTTGTCATTGACATATCTATAACGCTCATTTCTAACAGCAACATTTTTGAATTTTGAATTCAACGGGTCTGAAGTCTCCATCGTTCCTATCCATTTTTTGTCCACTTCTTCATTCCCTACGTTTTCTGGATTCAACGGCCATCTTCCGCCGTGATAAAAGCGATATCTATCTTCGCCTTTGTAATTCTCACTAGTTAAAAAAGGCAAAAAACTTTGTCCATCCATACCAATAATATCTGATATATCAATGGTTGTAATCTCCGCGAGCGTTGGTAAAATATCAAAATGATTTAATAGGGTTGACACCTCTCTTCCTGCCTTAAATTTGTTTGGCCATCTTATAAAAAATGGCACTCTGGTTCCACCTTCATGAACGCCACCTTTGAATCCTTTCATCCCTGCATTGTATGTCTTTCCATGAACATTATTTTGAGCCCCATAGGTTTTACCATTATCAGACATAAATATTAGAATAGTAGTATCTGCAATATTCCATGCCTCCAACTTCTCCATCAAAACGCCTAAATTATCATCAATATTTTCGACCATTCCATAAAATCCCTGTGCCTTTTTCGGGTACCCCTGATCTAAAAATTTTTTCTTATAACTTTCTGGTGCAATAAAGGGCCCATGAGGTGCATTGGTTGTTATGTAAGTAAAAAATGGTTTTTTTTCTTTCGATTTTGTTTTAATCCAAGCTAATGCTTGCGTAAAAAACACATCAGTACAAAATCCTTTTGTCTTCACAAAAGTTCCATTATGCTTTACCGTTGGATCAAAATAGTTATTATCAGGAATATCAGCGCAAGAGCCAGGATATGCTTGTCCGATTCCTCCAGCACCATGAATAAAAACCTCATCAAACCCTCTGCTTTCAGGTTGATAGGCTGTTTCATCTCCCAAATGCCATTTACCAAATATACCACTCACATAATTTTTCCTCTTCAAAATTTCTGGCAGGGTTATAATTCCCAAAGCCATGCGTTCTCGCTCTAAAATTGTATGCGTAATACCATTCTTAAAAGGATGTCTGCCAGTCATGATCGCAGATCTAGTTGGAGCACACGTTGGACTTACCTGAAAATCTTCTAAACTAATACTCTGCGTTTTTAGCTTATCCATATTTGGTGTTAAGACATCTGGACTTCCATGAGCAGAAATATCAGCGTACCCCTGATCATCCGTCATAAGAAGTATAATGTTTGGTAATTCTTGTTCTGCTTTGCAACTTAGCAATGTAATCATTGTAAAACTTAGGAGGATTAACGTATAGGTAATTTGCTTTAGCATAAAGTATCTATTTAATAATTATTTCACCTCCCAAAAGGTTCCTTCTTTTTTCATTTGATTTTCAAAAGATTCTAAATCGGTCAGCAATTCAGAAACTTTTTCTTGTTCTTCCTCGGATACATCTACTCTTTCTCCTAAATCCTTTTCCACTTGAAACAATAAAGGTGTTTTTCTTGAAGCAGTATAACCGTAATTATTTTTTGTTTGAGAACCAATACGAACATGTAATTTCCATGAGTCCTTGCGTATTGCTGATGGTTTATTGTCAGAATACGCATAGAAAAACGTAAAATCGTCCAAATCACTTTTAAATGTATCGGGCATTAATATAGCACGGATATCGCGTCCGTCAATAGTTCTGTCTTTTGGCAACTCTACCCCTGTTATGGCAAATAGTGTTGGAACAATATCCAAGGTGCTTATAGGTGTCTGCTCATTTCGATTTCCTTTGATGCTTTTAGGCCAACTCACGATCCCTGCTACACGATGTCCACCTTCCCAAGTCGAACCTTTTCCATCTCTAAAAGGAGTGGCATATCCCACTTGTAAACGCGTATCTCCATATTTGGTGTCTGACTTATCATTAAAAACGATCCACGGTCCATTATCCGATGAAAAAATAACAATAGTATTTTCACTCACGCCAACCTCTTCAAGCGTATTACGGATTTCACCTATGGCGGAATCCAATTCTTCCATCACATCTCCCAAGGTTCCGTTACGAGATTTTCCCTTAAATTTTTTGCTCACAAAAAGTCCTAAATGGGGCATGTTAAATGGAATATATGCGAAAAAAGGATGCGTCTTATTTCGTTTGATAAAATCAATTGCAGCCTTAGTGCATAATCCAGTCAATGATTCAGAGGCCACTATATTTGAGGGTAAGTCTTGCGCTATCAAGTCATACCCGGGAATTGGATGCACACCTTTAGGATCACTTTTCAAAAGCATGGCATTCCCATAGTCGTGAGATACATTGGTTCCAATCCATTCATCGAAACCATGTGCTAGTGGCAATGTTTGTTGAGAAAGTTGATTTTTTTCATTTGGAGATCCCAAATGCCATTTACCAAAAATCCCCGTTTTATAACCTACAGATTTAAGTCCTTCTGCAAGGGTCAGTTCTTTTTCATGAATATGTTTTGCTGCACTCGGCCCAATTACCCAAGACCCCAGTCCTGATCTCCCTGGATATCGACCAGTTAATAAGGAATACCTAGATGCAGAACATGCCGGAGAAGTTACATAGAATTGCGTAAAATTAACGCCGCTCTGTTTTAATTTCGTAATATTTGGAGTTTTTATAGTAGGGTTTCCATTGTATTCATAATCTCCATATCCACTGTCATCTAAATAGATTAAGACTACATTGGGCTTTGTTTGTTTTTTAATTTTAGTATTCTGAGATAATCCTTTTGTGCCTATAACAAATAGCATAACCATCCCCAAGTATTTTATATTTTTTATTGTCATGATTTTATTTTTCCTTTCATATATACTAAGGTCTCCCTAGGTTTTAGACTTGAGTGGCATAAAAGTAAAATCTCAATATCTGTTTGTTTAAACCCAATACACGCGTCCTAATCAAAACTATTTAACAAATACACTCTTACTCCTCCAAAGCCTCTTTAATCGCAGCCTCTGCCAAAGGAGCCATAATTGCATACCCTTTTTTGTTTGGATGTACGCCGTCATCTCCTAAGTCAGCGCGTAAGCCATTTTTGTTATCTGCCATTGCAGAGAAGTAATCTAAATATACATGCCCGTTCGCATCGGCATATTCTTTTAAAAGGGTGTTTACGTGTACAATTTTTTGAGCAGGTTCTAAGCCTGATTTCCACGGGTAATCGAATACAGGTATTACAGAAGAAACGACTACTTTGATGCCATTTGATTCAGCGATCTCAGCCATAGAAAAGATATTATCTGCAATCATTTTCAGGGTAGATGGCCCGGTGTTTCCAGCAATGTCATTGGTTCCTGCCAAAATCACGACTACTTTTGGTTGTAAATCCACCACATCTTGACGAAAACGAATCAACATCTGTGGAGTCGTTTGTCCGCCTATCCCTCTATTGATAAATGGTTTTCCTTCAAAAAATTCTGGCACCTTATTAATCCATCCGATGGTAATCGAATTTCCCATAAAGACCACCCTGTTTTCGTAAGGAGATGGCGCATCTAACTTCGCATTCTCGTCTGCAAAACGATCGAGATTAGGCCAATCTTGTGCATTGATTTCTTCCATACTAGTACAAATTACAAGAATTAAAAATGATGTTAGTGGAAATTTTAAATAGGATTTTTTCATAGTAATTATTTTCTTAATTATTTTCTTAATTGTTTTCTAAAAAGGTTAGTACATTTTTTTCGATTCGCTCAGGTACGCTGGAAACATCTGCCTTTACAAATTTTTCTCCGGTAATTTGTTCGTATAATTCTATATAACGATCAGAAATTTCGATCATCTTGGCATCATCCATTTCTGGAATTACTTGGCCTTCTTTCCCTTGAAATCCATGTTCAATCAGCCACTGACGTACAAACTCTTTCGATAATTGTTTCTGTGATTCTCCCTTTTCCTGTCGCTCTGCATACCCATCTTTATAAAAATAACGCGAAGAATCTGGCGTATGAATTTCATCAATCAAAACAATCTTACCGTCTTTCGTTTTTCCGAATTCGTATTTCGTATCCACCAATAGCAAACCTTGGGATTGTGCGATTTCTGTTCCTCGCTGAAATAATTTCTGCGTATAATCTTCCAATACCACATAATCCTTTTCTGAAACGATTCCTTTGGCTAAAATGTCTTCTCTCGAAATATCTTCGTCATGCTCCCCATTATCAGCCTTCGTAGACGGCGTAATAATGGGTGCTGGAAATTTATCATTCTCTATCATACCATCTGGCATAGCAACACCGCATAATAAACGTTTTCCCAATTTATATTCTCTTGCAGCATGGCCAGATAAATATCCACGAATCACCATTTCTACTTTAAACGGCGAACACATATGCCCTACGGCTACATTCGGATCTGGAATTCCCAAAATCCAATTTGGAACTAAGTCAGCCGTAGCCTCCATCATTTTAGAAGCTATCTGATTTAATATTTGACCTTTATACGGAATTTGACGTGGCATAACCACATCAAAAGCAGACAATCGATCTGTAGCAATCATTACTAAAATACTGTCATTTATATTATATACCTCGCGAACTTTTCCTTTATAAATCGATTTTTGCTTTGGAAAATTATAATCGGTATCATTTATGGTATTCATCTTTTTATTGTTTGATATTTAGCAAATTAATTGGCTAAACAATTCGTTTTAAATTTTTAATTATTCCAGACCCTATTCGCCTTCAATACTCTTAAAAGCATTGATAATCTGACCTACCAATCTATGGCGTACCACATCTTTTTCATCCAAGTGAACCATCGCTATTCCTTTAACATCTTTCAGTACTAAAACGGCTTCTTTCAAACCAGAAACTTGGCGATGTGGTAAATCTATTTGCCCAGGGTCGCCAGTAATTATAAACTTAGCATTTTTTCCCATTCGCGTTAAGAACATTTTCATTTGCCCGTGTGTCGTATTTTGAGCTTCATCTAAAATAACAAATGCATTGTCTAAAGTTCTTCCACGCATAAATGCCAGTGGAGCTATTTGAATAACCCCTTTTTCTAAGTAAGAATCCAAACGCTCAAAAGGTATCATATCTCTTAATGCATCGTATAGTGGTTGCATATAAGGATCTAATTTTTCTTTCATATCGCCCGGTAAAAAACCTAATTTCTCACCAGATTCAACTGCCGGTCTTGTTAATATAATTCGCCTGACCTCTTTTTCCTTTAAAGCCTTTACTGCAAGTGCAACAGCCGTGTAAGTTTTACCAGTTCCTGCGGGACCTACTGCAAACAACATATCGCTCTTTTGCATATAATCCACCATTTTCTGCTGATTTGCACTTTGTGCCTTGATCAGTTTCCCACCAACACCATGAACCAAAACACCCTCTACATTCTTGGAATTACTTTGAGAGGATTCGTCAGAAATAATAATTCTTTCGATGCTGTTCTCATCTAACTTGTTGTATTTGTTAAAATGATTAATCAACATCTGAACCTTTTTTTCAAACTGATCCAATAGTTCTGATTCCCCAAAAGCTTTCAGTTTGGTTCCTCTAGCAACTATTTTTAACTTTGGGAAATACCTCTTTATGATAGCTATATTACTGTTCCCAATTCCAAATAAATCATTTGGATTGATATCTATAAGTTCTATTAATCGCTCGTTCAAATACTTATTATTTTTAGTTTCATGTGTTATTTTTTACTCCTTTAATTCGGTCACATGGTTCACCCATATTTCTCAATCCCTTGGATATTGACTTTTATTTATGGATGTTATACCTGTTTATATTTATTTTTTGTTTTGTCAGATGCCGTTCCCCATTCGTCATTTCATTGTGTGATGAAAATCTTAACTTGCTCGTTTCAATTTGTTCAAAAAAATAGCTGTTAAAAACAAATCAATTTTATATGAATATTGATTAGATTTGTAACAAATTTAAAAATAAATTGTTGCAATCAACAAATAATCTTAGGAAGTAATTAACAAATGTCTTTGATAACTTTGACGACCGATTTTGGACTAAAAGACCACTTTGTTGGCGCTGTAAAAGGAGCAATTTATACAGAATTGCCTGATGTTAATATTGTAGACATCTCTCATGACATCTCTCCATTTAATATTCCAGAGACTGCGTATGTAATGAAAAATGCCTACAAGAGTTTCCCAGAAGGAAGTATTCATATTATTGGGGTAGATTCTGAACTAGATGAAGAAACAAAACACATTGCTTTAAAATTAGACAATCACTATTTTATTTGTCCGAATAACGGTGTAATATCCATGATTGCGTCAGAATTTAGACCCGAAAAAATTGTTGAAATTAATATCCATGATCATGTGGAAAGTAGTTTTCCTGTGTTGGATGTTTTTGTAAAGGTAGCCTGTCATTTAAAGCGTGGTGGTACTTTGGAGGTGATTGGAAGAGAAATCGAAGATTTTAAGCGCATCACAGACATTCAACCTGCCATTTCTTTCGATACACGAAAAATTACAGGGAGTGTCATTTATATTGATAATTATGGAAACATCATTACCAATATCAATAGAAAATTATTTAATAAAATTGGAGGTGGTAGAGATTTCACTATGCTTATTGGACGATATACTTTTAAGAAAATACACGATCGATATAACGATATTGTAAATTTTGATTTACCCCCAGACCAAAGAAATCAGGATGGCACAAAATTGGCTATTTTTAATTCCGCAGGTTTTATAGAGATTGCTATTTATAGAAGTAATATGAAAACTGTTGGAGGTGCCGCCAGTTTACTTGGATTTGAATATAGAGATCAATTGTCCATTTCTTTTGAATGATGGCATCTAAACATACGCTATTTAAATACTAAATGTTAGATTGTATCGTTTTCTAAATTAAAACAATACTAAAATTTAAAAAGACCCATTCAAATTAATGATTGCCATTTTAAAAAAAGAGTTAAATGCATTTTTTTCCACGCCTATTGGGTATATGGTAATTGGTGCCTTCTTAGTGCTTAATGGCCTTTTTTTATGGGTGTTTGATGGAGAATTTAATATCTTAAATACTGGATTTGCAGATTTAAACGGCTTTTTTTATTTAGCTCCTTGGATTTTTATTTTTTTAATTCCTGCCATTACAATGCGGATGTTTTCCGATGAATATAGTCTCGGAACTATTGAAATTTTAAAAACAAAACCTCTTGGTGATTGGCAAATTATTCTAGGTAAATATGTAGCCTCGTTAGTACTGATTGTAGCAGCAATACTACCGACTTCCATCTATGTTTATAGCATAGGAATACTCGGTAATCCTGCTTTTAATTTTGATCTTGGAAGTCTCATTGGTTCCTACTTAGGCTTGCTGTTTTTGGCAAGTACCTATGCGGCCATCGGACTGTTTTCATCAATTCTATCAAGTAATCAAATTATTGCATTTATTATTGCCGTTGGCTTATCACTCTTTTTATATGCCGGTTTTGATGCGATGGATACGTTATTTGGAAATTTAGAATATACCATTCACAAGATAGGTATGAAAGCCCATTTTAACAGTATTGCACGTGGTGTGATAGATACCCGAGATTTGGTGTACTTTCTAAGTATCTCCTTTTTCTTTTTAGCACTTACTAAATTTAAGTTAGGAAGTGAGTAAGTATTCCAACATATCAAAAATACTTGCGCTATTCATAGTTTTATGGGTCGTTAACTTTATTAGTTCTGCCATTTATAAGCGTTTTGATTTAACAGAAGATGGCAGGTATACACTCTCTCAACCAGCCATAACTATTTTAGAAAAAGTTGATACCAGACTCTTAATAAATGTTTATTTGGAAGGAGAATTCCCTTCAGAATTTAGGCGATTACAAGATGAGACAGAACAATTATTAGAAGAACTAAAAGTTGAAAATCCAAAAATTCGCTTTCGCTTTTTAGATCCCTTAGAAAATGATCCCGAAGCATTGATCAAAAAGGGATTACAACCAAGTCAGTTGTCTATTCAGAAAAATGGAAGCACCTCAGAAATCCTTATTTTTCCATGGGCTACTGTAAAAAACGGTAGTAAAACGGAAAAGGTTTCTCTGCTAAAAGACACCAATGCCCAATCACAAGACGAACAACTGCAAAACGCCATCCAAAATTTGGAATATGCCTTTGTTGACGCGATTCATAAAGTGACCTCAAAAAAAGAAAAGAAGATTGCCATACTCAAAGGAAATGGTGAATTGGAAGATATTTATATCGCAGATTTTTTACGCAAAATAGGTGAATATTATCATTTAGCCCCTTTCACTTTAGACAAGGTTGAAACGTCTCCAACATTAACCGTAAAGCATTTAAAGGAATACGACTTAGCCATCATAGCCAAACCGTCAGAACGATTTACTGATGAAGAAATATTCACTTTAGATCAGTTTGTTATGGGTGGTGGTAATACACTTTGGTTGGTAGATCAAGTTCAAGCAGAATTGGATAGTTTAATGACGACGGGAGAATCATTAGCCTATACTAGAGATTTAAATTTGACAAGTTTATTATTTAGTTATGGTGTGCGTATCAATCGTGATTTAGTAGAAGATTTATACAGTTCAAAAATTCCAATAGCATCTGGAAATATAGGGAATAAAACACAGTTCAATCAGTTTTTATGGAGCTATTACCCGCTCACACAAACAACGAATAACCATGCTATTAATAGTAATATTGAACCCGTCAGCTTTAAGTTTTCTAACAGTATAGAATTATTAAAAAATAACATTCAAAAAACGGTGTTATTACAAAGTTCGCGGTTGTCAAGAACCGTTGGATCGCCAACGATCATTACACTAAAATCTATCGCCGAAAAACCAGATCCAGCAAATTATACACAAGGAAACCTACCCATGGCCGTTCTTTTAGAAGGTACATTTAAATCAGCTTATGCTAATAGAATTCATCCTTTTAAATTAGATGCGCTAAAAACTTCACCAGAAAATCACAAAATGATTGTGATTTCGGATGGAGACCTAATTGCTAATCAAGTAACACGTGGACAGCCAGAGAAGCTTGGAGTTGATAGACTGACAGGCCAGCAATTTGGTAATAAAGAGTTTTTATTAAATTGTGTGAGTTACTTGCTCGACGATTCGAGGTTGATACAGATTAGATCAAAAACAATCGACCTTAAAACCTTAGATCGAGAAAAATCTTTTCAAAAAAAATCTTTGTATCAATTGTTAAATGTCATTACTCCCCTTATTCTATTGGCACTATTCGGCATTGGTTTTCATCAAATCAGAAAGAAAAAGTATCAATAAGTTTATCTTATTGTTTATATTTGTGTATAACTAAAAATTAAAGGATGATAAAAAAACTTTCTACACTAGTATTAATTCTGAGCGTTGCAATGATGGTAAATGCTCAAGACAAAAAACCAGCACCTAGTCCAAGTTCACAACTTAAGCAAGTTGTAGGTCTAACCGATGTTACGGTAGATTATTCTAGACCCTCTATGAAAGGGAGAAAAATATTTGGAGGACTTGAATCATATGGTAAGGTTTGGAGAACTGGAGCCAATGCAAGAACAAAAATTACTTTTAGCGATGATGTAACTATTGCCGGAAAATCTTTAAAAGCGGGTACGTATGCAATTTTCACAATTCCAACCGCAACATCTTGGGAAGTTATATTTTATACAAATCATAGCGGTGGAGGTGCTCCAGCATCAATAGATGAGTCTTTGGTTGCTTTGAGAACCAATGTCGAAGTTAATGAACTACCTTTTGAGGTTGAATCTCTGTTAATTACTATTGGAGACCTAAGAAATGGTGGTGCTAATCTTCAAATTATTTGGGAAAATATAGCGGTATCAATACCATTTACGGTCCCAACATATTAAGAAAACTAAAATATTTAGAGCGCTTATATTATTTATTGGAGTTTTGTCTTATTATCAAGAAAAAGCCAGTTTAGAGTTCCTTAAATATTAAAATTAAGTTTCTTTGAAACTGAATATAAAAAGCTCGCAAATGCGAGCTTTTTATATTTTAGGGAAATTTTATTTTGGCGAAATTGGGCTTTCACGAACTCCTATACTTCGACGAAAACACATAAAACTCTACTAATAGCATACGTTTGAACGCTGTTTAATAGCATTTCTAGCAATCCATGCAACTATCAAGGAGGATTACGAGATTGGATATTACTAAAAAACTAGACTACAGAGCATTTATTACGAAATGAATTTTAAAATAATCAGAAATAATTTCAATTTTTTTTTGTTCGACTAAATAGAAAATCTACACATAACTTAAACTACCATTCTACATTGACAATATCAACACACAAAAGAAACGTATTAAAAGGTTATTATGATGTTACATATCCTTGAACTCAACTTGGTTGGGATAAGAACTAATTGCACCTCTATAAGATTTAAATAGTCAAGATTATCATTGGTTTGACTTCGCCAAATTCAACTTAAATCTAAATCTTATCAGCATTCAATTTATCGGTTCCTTTCGTTATAGTTTGAATTAATAATGCAAAGAATATTACCATGACACATCCAATTAAATTTAACCACAAATAAGCCAATTCAATAACTCCAGTCATGTTCAAATAAAATAATAATAGAACACCTGCTTCACCTAAAATAGCACCATAAAAAGTTCCTCGACCTCTTATCTTTTTCAAAAAGAAAGCAATCATAAAAACCCCTAAAATAGTACCGTAAAACAACGAACCAATTATATTTACCGCTTCAATTAGATTGTCAAATAGCGAAGCAAACGTTGCAAACAGCAAAGCAATAATTCCCCATCCAAATGTAAACCATTTAGACATCTTTAAATAGTGCTGGTCCGTTTGATCTTTCACATACGAGCGTTTATAAATATCAATCAAAGAAGTTGTTGCCAAAGCATTTAATTCTGAAGCCGTTGAAGACATCGCTGCTGAGAAAATAACAGCCAACAACAAACCAATTAATCCGATTGGTAAATGATCTGTGACAAAAGTTATAAATACGTAATCAGAATCTTCTGCTTCTAACTTAATAGTTCCTTTTTCTGAAACCGTTTTAATCAATTCTTTTGCATCACCTCGCAATGCTTTTTCCTTCGCTAAAGCACTGTTCATTATAGCCACGGCCTCTTTATTATCTTTACCTGATCTTTTATTATCAATTACGGTTGCAATCGCGTCACGCTTAAATTCAGCATTAAGGTTTAGTTCCTTTTCTAAGTCATTATATTCGGCTGCGAACGGAGATTGCTCAACTACTTCTACATTGGCTTTATTAAAATGTAATGGAGCATCGTTAAACTGATAAAACACAAATACCATGATTCCAATAAATAAAATAGCAAACTGCATTGGTACTTTAAAAATTCCATTAAAAAGTAATCCCAATCTACTTTGAGTTAGCGATTTTCCAGACAAATAACGTTGTACTTGAGATTGATCTGTACCGAAATAAGATAGAAATAAGAAGGTTCCACCGAGCAGTGCAGACCATATATTATAGCGATTTGATAAATCAAACTCAAAATCAACCACATTCAATTTTCCCATATTACCAGCAATATCCACAGCATCAGAAAGGGTAATATTGGGTGGTAATTTATTTACCAATATTAAAAACGCTACAAACATCCCTGTTAGAATTACAACCATTTGCTGCTTCTGAGTTTGACTAACAGCATTGGTCCCTCCAGAAACAGTGTAAATAATTACAAGGGACCCGATCAATAAATTGGTGATATTTAAATTCCATCCTAAAATAGAAGACAAAATAATAGAAGGCGCAAAAATGGTTAATCCAGCTGCCAATCCTCTTTGAACTAAAAAAAGTGACGCCGTTAAAGAACGTGTTTTTAAATCGAATCTATCTTCTAAAAACTCATAGGCTGTATATACTTTAAGGTTATAATATCTCGGCAGAAAGAACACACATAAAATAATCATGGCAATGGGTAAACCAAAATAAAATTGTGCAAAACGCATCCCATCATCAAAAGCCTGACCAGGGGTTGATAAAAAGGTTATTGCGCTGGCTTGGGTGGCCATAACCGATAATCCAATGGTATACCAGGGCAAGGTTTGTTCTCCTCTTAAAAAAGATTCCGTTGTATTTACATTACGTGTTTTCCATATTCCATACCACACGATTGTTACTAAAATTGCTATTAAAACGGTCCAATCGATAATATGCATTAGTTATATTTTTTTGTGAATAAAGTGAATAAAACAACTAATACTATTTGAAATAATAGCACAAATAAATAGAGGCGATTCCATGTTTTAAATATGGGTGGTTTTTGATCTGGCATTTTATCTTGTTTATTTTTATTAGTTATTTTATTAAGAAGTCCTATATGCTAACTCTTATTTTTTTACTGCTGTTTATTCTTTCCGACAGACAATAAATTAGTATATAATCTATACGCACCTGGCACACCCGCAGGTAATTCTCTAAAAAAACTTAAACCTGTATAGATAAAATATCCCTTTCCCAATTTTGCCACTAGTAAACTCCCTTTCAACTCCTTTTCGCCTGTATCGTGCATAGACAATAACGGTGTAAAATCATCACTCCATTCGCTAGGGAAATACAGTCCGCGTTCTTGTACCCAACCATCAAAATCCTTTTCAGAAATCTGATTTGGATATTGCATAACTTCGTGATCCTTGCTTAAAATAGTGACTTTTGCATTTTCATCTGCTACTCTTCCCCTACCTAACTTTAGCGGTAAAGGTGCAACATTTGTTACCTTTAATCCTCTACTTGTATTGTATTGCACCATCATGGTACCTCCTTTTCTTACATACTCGTGTAACTCTTTTTGATAAAACTTAACTTTATCATTCGTGTTATAGGCACGAACACCAACTACAATAGCATCAAAATGCTTTATTTTCTCATAGGTAATTTCATCTTCCTTTAACTCCGTTACTGTATATCCTAGCTGTGTTAAACTTGCTGGTATCTCATCCCCTGCTCCTTGAATATAACCAATAAATTCGCCCTTCTTTTTAATATTAAGTCGCACTACTTTACTTTCTGACGGTTGCAAAACAGATTGCGTTGGAATATGATCATACACAATTTTTATCATCTCATTTGAATACATTTCACCATTCACTTGTACAATGGGTGAAATTAACCCTTCACTCTCTTCAGCAGGCGGTGTAACTTTAAATATTACTGATACTTCTCCTCCTTTTTTAGCGATTTTAATATCGTGATATTCTGGACTCACATCCCAATTATTTGGATGACATAATTGTACTTTTCCGTGGAGGTTTGAAATACCTGCTTGCACTTTCACTACCACATCTTTTGGCGCTGCACTCGCAAAGATAAAAACTTTATCGTCCATACTTGCCGTTGCTTCTGGCACTATTTCAAACGGTTGATATACCTCTCCTTTTACAGGGTCATTCCGCTTGTAAACTACCTCTTTCTCAAAATCCATATACCATTGTCCCATAGCAATAGTAAATTTTACCATTAATGCTCTTGGGGTTTCGGGAACTCCTATCAGGTTTTTATTTTCTACATTATACATTCCTACCGTTCCTTTTTTTCGCAACCAATAAGGACTTGTATACTCCATTTCCATGGGAATCGTTCCTTCCAGTTTTAGTGACAATTTTTCATTCATCCTTAAATGTTGAACTTCCCTATTAACCACCCCTAAAGGATTCAGTTCTATTTGCGCTAATCTCATATGAACTTTCCCCCGGTCAATAACTTCTATCGCTACTTCAGCCTTGCTGCCTGGAGTTGCGCTAGGTTCAGAAGCAACCGCCTCTATATACAATCCGGAACACGCTAAAATGAGTTCTTTAATTTCTTTCGTCTTTTGAATCCTCCAATAATTATCTTCAATATTTTCAATTAAATGATATGCTTTTAACAATCCTTTGACACTTTTAACAGGATATTTAAAATCAAAATCAGTAACTACTTTCTCCAAAATTTCACCAATGACCTCACCACCATGAACCCTAGACCATGTAGTATTGATTCCATCAAACAAATTCTTTGGGTCTTGTGGTAAATCCCCTTTTAGTATTTCTAAATATTCGCTTTGCTTCCCTCTAGATCCAGTACTCCCAAATCCCTGACTCTTATGCATACTTCTGCTTAAACTAGAAATCTCATTATTAGATAATCCATAAGAACTATAATACGTTCCGATTTCTAATTCTATCATGTTCGACTTATCTGCTTGATCAAACTTTTCTTTACTTCCATAAAACCACCAAAAAGTATTAAAAAACAAACGTCTTGGCTGCCATACATCCACGCGTTCTAATTGGGAAGAGAATTTACTTTCATCCCCCACCAAATCAAAAGCCATTTGACTTAACACTGCCGATGATGAATGGTGCCCATGGGTACTTCCAAAAGTCTCCGGCCTGTGATTAAACCTATTAATAATTATATCTGGCTTAAATTTTCTAATCGCCAGTACTACATCACTTAGTACTGCTTCCTTATTCCAAATCTCTAACGTTTCATCTGGATGTTTTGAATACCCAAAATCATTGGCACGTGTAAATAATTGTTCCCCACCATCCGTTCTTCTTGCTGCTAATAGCTCTTGTGTCCGAATTACACCTAAAGATTCTCTAATCTCAGGGCCTATTAAATTTTGTCCGCCATCACCGCGTGTTAAAGACAAATACCCTGTTCTTGCCTTTACATCATTGGCTAAGTATGAAATTAATGCTGTGTTTTCATCATCGGGATGTGCCGCTATGTATAGCGCAGTTCCTAAGAAATTTAGTTTTTTTAAATCCTCATATATTTCTGACGATGTTGGCTTTAAAGGTTGCTGCGCCGATATAAATAGCGCAGAACATAAAAATAAAATAGGCAAATATCGATTCATGCTTGGTTTTTAAGTTGCAAACAAATTTAATTATTAAAAAGTAATTCTTCTTTTCGTGAGAAAACCTTAACATTTTTTTGTGATTTACTTCTTTAGCTTCGTTATTTGAATTTTGAAACTGCTGTTTTTACATACGATTAAGTATCTCCTATTTACCCTAAATAATTTCATCTTTTGGTTCGATTATCGCCAATACTAGTTATAAAAATTTGTTTATAAGTTCTTTTTACTATCACGTTATTTTAGAATATATTTGTATTATTACTAAAATAAAAACAGATGAAACGAGCTTGTTCAAAATTATATCATTCATAGGTATAAATAATAGCGAACAGCATGTGACAAATGAAAAAAAATAAATATAAACACATGAAATTTATAGTATCGAGCTCGCAACTTTTAAAGCAATTACAAATGCTTGGAGGTGTAATTAACAGCAATAATACCTTGCCCATTTTAGATAATTTCTTATTTGAACTGAATACTAATAAACTGAAAATCACCGCTTCAGATTTAGAAACAACGATGAGTTCTATAATTGAGGTAGAATCTGATAGTGAAGGCTCCATTGCCGTTTCATCGCGCTTATTATTAGACACTTTAAAAACTTTTCCAGATCAACCACTTACTTTTAAAACAGATGATAATAGCACTATTGAAATTAGTTCTAGTCAGGGTAAATATGATATGGCATATTTTAGTGGAGAGGAATTTCCGAAAGCAGTTTCTTTACAATCTCCTAGTAAAACAGTCTTAAACGGTGCTATTTTAGCCACGGCAATTTCAAAAACTATTTTTGCGGCAGGAAATGATGATTTAAGACCTGTAATGAGTGGTGTCTTTTTTCAGTTTAGTCCAGAGAATTTAACTTTTGTAGCGACCGATGCCCACAAATTGGTAAAATATACACGTACTGATGTTTCTGCTGATGAAGTAGCCGAATTCATAATGCCAAAAAAACCATTGAATATCTTAAAAGGAATTCTAGGAAGTGCAGATAGTGATGTTACGATAGAGTACAACCAGTCCAATGCAAAGTTTATATTTAACAATGTGGTGTTAGAATGTAGATTGATTGATGGAAAATATCCTAATTATGACGCTGTAATTCCAAAAGAGAATCCGAATAAATTAACGGTAGACAGAGCTTCATTCTTAAACTCAGCGCGTCGTGTTTCTATTTTCTCAAGTAAAACCACACATCAGATTCGATTGAAAATGGCAGGAACTGAATTGAATATTTCTGCAGAAGATATTGATTACTCAAACAAAGCAGATGAGCGTTTGAATTGTGATTATCAAGGAGACGATATGCAAATAGGATTTAACTCTCGTTTCTTAACAGAAATGTTGAGCAACTTAGATTCCTCCGAAATTTTGATTGAAATGTCTTTACCAAATAGGGCGGGTATTTTAACGCCTATTGATGGCAATGAAGAAGGCGAGCAAGTAACCATGTTGGTGATGCCAGTGATGCTGAATCAATAATGTATTGTGATTTAAGTTCCCTTCAATCAGTAAAAATTAAAAGAAACCGCAATTTAACGAATGCGGTTTTTTATATTTATTTAATCATCGGACAAAAAAAGCGAAGGATAGAGAGGAACGAAAATTCCTTCTATCCCTCAATTTCAAACAATAAATAACATAGCTGTTCTTAATTTAGAGCATCTTAAAAGGACTATCCCTTAAAATCTCGGAAACCATAGCCGAGAAATTCACTAAAAACGAACTCTATACAAAATAATATTATTTTAGAAATTGCTTATGCTATGGCGACCAATTGTTTTGAATCTTTTTTATTTCTATTTGCCAAAAAAAATATTTTCAAATGCTTCGTAATTCTCCTAAATTTATTAAACACATTCCGCAATATCACCTTGCATCTTATTTAGGAATAGAACGCGAAAACTTAAGCCGTATCAGAAAGGAAATCTTTCATTAAAGTGTGATTGTAACAAATATCAATTTTTTAAATGAACAAAAAATAATCAAATAGATTCAATTATTCATAAGATTACTACATACAAGTAATTTAGTTTAAAATATTAATATCTTATTTGGCTTTGTCAACCATTTTATCTATTTTGACGCAATATGAATAAAACAACAGAAAACACCCTAAAGCTAGCAGAAAAACTACAAACTAACCAAACAACTACTGCAAAAAATCCGTTTGCAGATCGGCTTAAAACCATTATTGAAGTTCCGGAATCCAAACATTTTTTAATAAAGATGATGGATGTTGCTTTTCGGTCAAAAAACTACAAAAGAGTTGCAAATCATGTGATCTATTTATTGAAGACCAGTAGGAATTACGAAGCGTTGTTTACACCTCTGGAAAATATACTCTTAAAGATATTTACCGTAGTTGGTAAAATAGTTCCTTCTTTTAGTGTCTCTATTATGCTTCAGAAAATTCAAGCTACTTCTAGCGATGTTGTGTTTTTTATTAATAGTAAAAAGTTTAAGAAACACGCACAAAAAAGAAAAGAACAGAATATTACTTTAAACGTAAACCTTATTGGTGAGGCCTTAATTGGTGAAGATGAGGCTCAGAAAAGAATTTTGGGTTACTTGTCTTTGCTAAATAGAAAAGATGTGAATTACATCTCTATTAAAATCTCTACTATCTTTTCTCAAATTTCATCTTTAGCACACGAAGATACTGTTGATAAGTTATCCAATAGATTGGCTATGTTTTATGACGAAATCTTAAAAATCGAGAAAGAAACAGGTGTTCAAAAGTTTGTAAATCTAGACATGGAGGAATATAAAGATTTAGATATTACATTTGATGTGTTTCTTTATACCTTATCCCTACCGGAATATAAAAACATTAGAGCTGGAATTGTATTGCAGGCTTATATCCCTGAAATGATTCATTACTACCGTAGATTATTTACGTGGGCTCAGAAAAGAGTAAACAACGGAGGTTCTTCTGTAAAAGTAAGATTGGTAAAAGGTGCAAATATGGAAATGGAAATGACCGAAGCTTCTATTGAAGACTGGCCACTTGCAACCTATAGCACTAAACCACAAACCGATGCTAATTATAAAAAAATATTAGCAGAAATGCTTACCAAAGAATCTGCTAGAGTAGTGCATGTTGGCGTGGCATCTCATAATATTTTTGACATTTCTTTTGCGTTGCAATTGGTAAAACAAAATCAACTAGAAGATTGTGTTGATTTTGAAATGTTAGAAGGAATGGCCAACCAAACAGTAGATAATTTATTGAAAGAAAAAGTTCATTTATTATTATATACTCCAACCGTAAAAGAAAATCAATACAACGCAGCCATTGCTTATTTGGTGAGAAGATTAGATGAAGGCACACAATCTGGAAACTTTTTAAAAGAAGGATACAATTTACAAGTAGGTTCTGAAAAGTGGGATATTTTAAAAGGAGAATTTTTAAAATCTATTTCTTTAATGAAAGACTTAGATACTGCGCCTAGCAGAAAACAGGATAGGAATAATGAAGTTCCCGAAATTATGAAAGGATTCCAAAACATACCAAATACGGATTGGACCTTACCGCAAAACATTGTTTGGGCTCAAAAAATTAAAGTTGATTGGGAAACTCCAGAAAATATTATAGGAAAAACAATTCCTGTTGTTGGAAAATTAGACAATAATGAAAGATACACCATCAAAGTAACTAACTGGTCTGGCACTCCTCCTTGGGATTATGAAATGGCTGTTAAGGAAGATTATCAAAAAGCATTTGAGAGCACTACAGAATGGCAAAATTTTGATACAGAAAAAAGAGCACATCTACTAAAAAAAGCCGCTGTAGAAATTGAAAAAAGCAGAGCTGATTTAATCGGAGTTGCTGTCGCTGAACTTGGTAAAACCATAAAAGAAGTTGATATAGAAGTTTCTGAAGCTATTGATTTTGCTAATTTTTACGCAGAAAATAGTTTAGATATTGCCAAAGAATTTACAAGTGATGACATCGGTATAAATTTAGTATTGTCTCCTTGGAACTTTCCTATTGCCATTCCTATTGGTGGAGTCTTAGCTTCTTTAGCTGCAGGAAAAAAGGTGATATTAAAACCATCAACCAATGCATCTGCATGTGCTTACCTAATTTGTAAATGTTTATGGCAGGCGGGAATCCCTAAAGACGCTTTGTACTTTTTACCCTGTGAAGAATCTATTCTTGATGATTTCTTAAGTACAGGTAATCTTTTTGATGCCGTTATTTTAACAGGAGGAACAGAAACGGCTCATTTCTTACTAGAAAGAAATCCTCAATTGAATTTATACGCAGAAACAGGAGGAAAAAACAGTACCATCGCTACTAGTCTGGCAGACAAAGAACAAGCTGCCTTAAATATTGTACAATCCTCTTTTGGTAATGCAGGTCAAAAATGTTCTGCTACTTCTTTGTTAATTTTAACTGAAGATGTTTTTAACGACAAAGAGTTTAAAGCCTTGTTAAAAGACGCTGCAAAAAGTAAAGCTTTTGGAAATCCTTGGGATTACTCTACAGAGATTGGTCCTTTAGCTGTTCAATTATCCGAAAAACTGAAACATGTAATTCAGAACACTCCAGAAGATCAATGGCTGGTGAAACCTAAATTAAACGGTAATCACATGTTAACTCCAGGAATTATATGGGGTGTAACCATAGATGATTATCCGTATCAAAATGAATTGTTTGGGCCAATTTTATCTGTATTAAAAGCCAAAGACTTAAAAGATGCTGTTGGAATTGCCAACAATGTGGCTTACGGATTAACTGCCGGCTTAGAATCTTTAGATGACAACGAAATTGAGTATTGGAACACACATATAGAAGCAGGTAACAAATACGTAAACAGATCTACCACAGGCGCTATTGTGCAAAGACAACCTTTTGGAGGAATTAAAGCTTCTTGTTTTGGTTTTGGAATGAAAGCTGGTGGAATAAATTATGTGCTTCAATTTACCAACATTAAATCTATAACTATAGACTGGAAAGAAGATTATAAAAAATGGTATGATGAATTGTTTAGTAAAAAAATAGACTATGTAAACCTGCGCGGTCAGTCTAACATTTGTAGTTACAATACCTATAAAGAAATTTTACTTTTATATGATGTACATACGCCTCAAAAACATATTGATAAGATAGAATACATCGCTGAATTCTTAAATATTCCGTTAATTAAAGATACTTGTGGTAATGCGTTAAAATATTATCCAAAAGACTTTACTTGTGTTAGAACTTTGGGAGTATTATCGGATCACTTTTTAATTAGATGCCATCAAAGTGCAATTCCTGTTTACGATAAAGAACCAAGAAATAGTGGGCGTATTGAATTGCTAAATTATTTAATTGAACAAAGTTATTCTCACAACTACCACAGATATGGAAATTTAATGGGAGTTGAGTACAATCCAAATGATAAACCTAAATTTTATTAAATCTAAAAAGTGGTAAATAGTTTTAGAATATCTTTTACTATAAATAAAAGAGTAGTGAATATACGATCTGACTAAAATGGAAAAATAACAATGAATAGTAAAAATTAAAAACCAATGAATGCAACAAATTTAATCATTGGATTATTGATGATCGGAATTGGTTTTTTGGTCAAATTATTTCCCAATTTGATTGCTGGATACAACACCATGTCACAGTATACAAAGAAAAATATAAATAGTGACGGCTTATCTTCATATATGCGCAATGGATTCTACCCCGAGCAGGAAGAACGGCAGGAAAGCAGCACTAACATATCTTGCGCTCCGAATTGTTTTAGTATTTATAATTGGATCGATTGCCTATCGATACATGCCTTCAAAAATCAATATTTCTGAGAATACCATTCAATTTTCAGGAATGTATGGTTTTGACCTGAATATTACGAATATCGAGAATATCATATAAAATTAAGTGCTTCTTCAAGCCGACTTATAAAAATTTATGTAGATTTTCTATTCGGTTAGTATCAACTAAATTAGCTACTAAAAACAAGCAAACTAATCTTAACTAAACCGTTATCCGCAATTGGGTAAAAAAGTATCACTTATAACTTTTGAGTAAATTACTAAATGGACAAACAACTTATTTTTAACTTTAAAACGGATATAACTAAGATTAATATTCCCGTAAAACTGAACAATCCATTTGGGCTGTTTATTCCTGAAATTGCAAGAATAGCGGCAAAAGAATTGCAAGAATTCATTGCCATAGTATCTAAAAAGTGGAAATATGACTTTCGTATTCAAAAAGGAAAAATGTTTGGAATTCTTGTGGTTCAAAAAGAAGACAATACCTATAGTTACTTAGGAACCGTTTCTGGGAAATTGCCTAAGAATGCAGTATGTAACAAATTCATTCCTTCCATCTTTGATGATTCTGTTGGTAATTTTTTCATTCATAAAGGAATGACAGAATTGACTGAAATTGGTAATCAAATTAAAAATAGTAATAATTCATCTGAAATTGATTCACTAAAAGAAAAAAGTAGGCAAAAATCGATTGCCTTACAACAACGGCTTTTTGAGAATTATCATTTTTTAAATCTTTCGGGAAAGGAGAGAAATCTATTGGAAATATTTAAGAATTCATCACATGGAAATCCTCCATCCGCAGCTGGTGAATGCGTTGCTCCAAAATTACTTCAATATGCCATTAGCCAAAAATTAAAGCCAATCGCTTTAACAGAGTTTTGGTGGGGGGGGGGTAGT
>TARA_B110000037_G_scaffold215862_1_pt1 | contig 27176 bp, 21 predicted proteins | sample TARA_B110000037 | Tara Oceans TARA_B110000037 (sample SAMEA4397196) | marine metagenome | biome: Polar Biome; feature: [MIX] marine epipelagic wind mixed layer (ENVO:01000061); material: water (ENVO:00002006), including particulate matter (ENVO:01000060) such as... | depth 10-100 m
TTCATAATCTGTTTAATTTAGTTTGTTAAAAAAATTTAACCAAAAAATGAGCATCATAAACGAAATTTAAACTCTAAATTTTCGTAAATTTGTGCTAGCATGTTTTAGTTATTACTTACATGTTTTTACTTCCCTCGAAATTGAAGTAAACTTTACTTTAAAAAGGATAGGTGTGCACCTGTCCTTTTTTTTACTTATTAATTATTGGTTTACCACTTTGGTTTACCAAATATACGTAAAAATATATTAAATCCTAGAAATAATTAATTTTATTGAAAAATTAGTTGCAAAATAATAAATATAAAATCCTGACTAACATTATTTTATTCCATAAAATCTTCTCGTATTGGACTAAAGACATCAATCAAAACACCTTCTTCTGTACAAATTGCACCATGAATAGTATGAGGAGGAATATAAACGGTATCGCCACCTTTTACTGTTTTAGTTTCTTCGCCTATGGTGAATTTAAAAATTCCACTTTCAATGTAAGTAACTTGTGAATGATAATGTTCGTGCTTGTATCCAATTCCCCCTTTATCAAAATGTACTTTTACAAGCATGATGTTATCATCATACCCCATTATTTTACGTTTAACACCTTCGCCAACAACTTCCCAATCTAAGTCTTTGTCTAGGATAAATTCTTTACTTGTTCCAAATGTTTTCATTTATTTTAATCTTTTCTAATTTAAAATATAACTTTTAATAATTCTTAATCAATTTTATTGTTGTGGAGTACCAGAACCAATAGTGGCTTCTCTAAACCATACTTCAGTATAACAACCATTTTCATATTGCTTAGCAATGTTTCCTCCAAAGGTTTCTGCACCTGCGCACCAAACCCTATTTTTTTCTGGAGCCTTACCATTAGTTTGGTTGTAAGCGCCTTGCTTAAAATAATTCAACTCTCCGCTGTAGGCCGAAGCTCGTTCTGTTCCATCTTGCCCTATAGGCACAAATAATTTTTGGACTTGAGCTGGAATGTTTAATTGATTTATGTATTCAGATTCAATCAAATTCTTAGTAAACGTTTTTGTAGCATGTCCATCACTTTTGAAAGTGAGGTACATTATTCCTTTATATACATTGATTTCATAACTAAATTCTTCGCCTAATTCTATTCCATCGTTGGGTTCAGCAGGAAAATCGGTTTTACTTTTTCCAACTACAGACATATCATGTCCCCAAATTGCAGAAGAATAATCCCATCTTCCAGAATTATCATCGCCTTTGGTATTAATTTCATAATTCCAAAAAACAGAACCTTTTGTATGACCAGGGAATTTCTTGTAAAATAATTTAAAGGGTTCGTTTTCGTGACCTTCTCCGCCGTGAATCTGTCCGACAACAACAGAATATGAGGCTGCAACTCTAGCATCACCAGAAATGGAAACTTGCATCACCTTACACGTTCCAGTGAGTTTACCGCCTTCTTCTGGTGTCCATTCTCTTTTTTCATGTAATTCTGTTCTTGTATTACTAGAATTTTTAGAAGTAACTCCGGAATTTGGTGTTTTATAAACAACCCAACGTCTTGTCCCATCAATTACGGTATAGAAAAAGTCTTTGTTTTCAAAATCAATTAAATTTTCAACATTAGTTCCATCGCCCATTAACATTTTAAATTTATCCATAAAAGGTATCACTTCACTTGGATACACAGTTTTTTTACTTAAACCATCATTTGCTGCAAAGTAACCTGCATTAGAATAGGCATCTTTACTAATTTCAATATTTGCCGATTTAAACCAAACTTCTGCATAGTTTCCATCTGCATATTGTTTTTGGATATCACCACCATGAGTTTCGGCACCAGAGCACCAAACTTTATTCACTTTAGGATCTTTACCATTAGTCTGATTATAACAACCCAATTTAAAGAAAAGCCCTTGACCTGTATATGCGTTTTTTTGCTCTACTCCATCTTGACCAATTGGTACAAATACGTTTTTGACTTGTTGCGGCATATCTGAACGCTTTGTATATTCAGAATTAATAAGATTTTTAGTAAATGTTTTAGTTTCGTGTCCTTTACTTGTAAATTTAAGAGACATCATTCCATCTTTAACTTTTACTTCATAACTAAACTCTTCTCCTAACGCTATCCCCTCTTTTGGTTCTGGAGGATAACTATTTTCGCCAGTTCCAACATCCGAAAAGTCATGACCCCAAATTGGGGTAGAAAAATCCCACCTTCCAGAATTATCATCGCCTGCAGTGTTTATTTCGTAATTCCAAAAAACAGAGCCTTTTGTGTGACCAGGAAATTTTTTGTAATAAATTTTTAGTGGCTCATTTTCATGACCATCTGCACTGTGAATTTGGCCAACCACTACTGAATAAGTTGCTGCAACACGAGCATCTCCCGTAGTTGACACATTGGTTACTTTAAGAGTGGCGTTCATTTTAGCATCAGTCATAGGCGTCCACTTTTTTAATTGTGCCAACTCTGTTCTTGTATTATTTGAAGTCCCATGCGTATTCCCTGCATTAGGGGTTTTAAAAACTACCCAATCTACATTATTTTCATTTGTGGTAAAAAAGAAATCTTTGTTTTTGTAACCTGTTGCTTGACCTACATTAGAGCCATCACCCAAGATTAAATTCCAGTGTTGAAAAAAAGGTATGATGTCATTTGGCTTAGTTTCTATTTCTACTTTTTTGTTAGTTTTAACAGTGTTTTTATTTTCTAAGCAAGAATTAAATAGCAAAATGACACTCATAGTTAATAAGCAATGGGTAGAATTTAACTTGAAAATTTTAAGATTCATATTTTTAAGATATTTTAGGCGTTTTTTACGTAACAAATCTGTTTATTATAGTTAACTATTAATTCAAATTACTCAATTATTATTTTTTTAGTTACACTTGTTCCGTTTGCACTGATTTTCATAAAATAAACTCCTCTATTTAAACTTGAAACGTCCACTCTACTATTTTTTAATACGCTACTAGGCATCACATTTTTACCAAGAATATCAAAAAACGTAATTTCAGAAATCTTAAAATTATTTGACTCTACAAATACATAATCAGTAGTGGGGTTTGGATATGCTTTCACATTAAAAGTTGATAAATTGTCAACGGACAATGATGATGTTTCATAGAGTTCAATATTATCAAAAAACACCTCAGTAAAAGAATCAACTGCTAATGGTGATTTAATATAAATGACAACGAAAGATCCTGAAGGAGTAAACACTAATGTGTTTTTAGTGAAATTATCGGTGGTTGCATTTGATTTACTCGAACTAAAATCGTTTGTAATATCTAAAAAGGCATCAACAGTAGTACTTGTACTCGCAAGACCCGTTTCATCAATAATTTCAGTATTCAGAATATAAACTTCAGTAGGCACATTTGCTGACTCAGAACGCGACTCTACAAACAAGGTATAGCTTGTACCAGAAGTCACTGCCACTTTTTGGTACAAACGACGGCACGCTTCATTGATCTTTACACCTCTTGTTGCCACACCAGCAGTTGGACCAGCACTATAATCAAAATTTCCATCGGAAGAAGATCCAGGTGCTTCGCTATCGTCCCCACAATTAGTGCCCAACCAAGTATCTAAATCAGAATTGTTCCATAATGCCTTATAAGGACTTGGGGTTGTTGTTCCATCTATTGCATCTTGGTCGGTAACTACTGTGCTAGAAGGGGACATATCCCAAGCATCTGAATTGTCATTTGTTGTCGTTGTAAACTCATCCATAGTACTGTTTAATGCAAGATTCGTTTGACTCCATCCGTAATTAAAACATAAACAAACCAATAAAGCAGTGTATGATGCATAAGAACGTTTTGTTGTAAAAAGTAATTTTGTTTTCATAATATGTGTTTTAAAATTAGTGTGTTATTGATAGAGTGTAATATTTAACATATGAAAATGCATTTGAATCTGTTGTAGTTAAATAATTACCTGCTTTAAAGTAATTTTCATAGGGCCATTTATCTAGACTTATATCTTGATATACGTAAGGAGTGTCTTGATTTAGTTGTATTTCTATTTTAGCATCTGTTGCGGTTATTCTAAAATCAAATGCTTCATAACCAACAAAGCCAAGATTAACTTTAATATCTGTCCATGTAGAGTTTGAAGTTTCTAATAGATCATCACCATTTGTGCTTTCATCTTTGAGCGATTTTTTATGACACCACACATAACCATCTTTCCAATAAATTTTAATTAATGGCGGTCCATTATTAGAGGAAAAACCATGGGTAGCCATATCTTCTAGAGAAATAATCCCATGGATTTGCATTACAATAACCTTGTGATAATCATCGTTAGATTGTGTGTTTTCTGAAACATCGCCCACTTTTAAACGCCCTTTCATTTCACCGCCTTTTAATAATGACCAATTTTCTCTAGAGTTACTAGGGTTTATAAGTTCTCTAAGTTCTGTTCTTGAATACGAACTATTTGTAGTAGAAACGTCAGGAAATGTATAAAACACCAATGAAGAATCTTCAATATCGTCGTACATATAAGGTTTCACGGCTTCTAAGGCTTGATACCCAAAATCCATTAACACATTTGGCTGATATTCGTCCGGTTTACCGTTATTATTTTCATCCACAGGAAGGGTCACTTTCCAATTTGAAAAATTAATAGCTGCATAAACAACTCCAGAACCTTGTTCATCATCCGTGTTTGATTTATTATCATCAATAGCTACAGCAGTAGAATCCTGATCAGCTCCATTAGAACATGCAAAACATAATAGTAAAACTAAAATATAGGGATATTTTAAATTCATTTTAATTTGGTTTACCAGTTTGGTTTACCAAATATATAAGCTTTAAATCAATTAACCAAATATTTTATGTTTTAATTCAGGCATAAGACTAAAATGCTATCTGCTTATATCAAACATCTATATTATGAATTTCAATTAATTAGTTAGATATTTGTATATAACAATAAACTATAACAAAAGCGTGAGTCCTTTTCAAATCAAAAAATATATCTCTTTGTATTCAATTGTGAGTATTAGTGTACTGCTTGGACTTCAAAGCTGTAACAAAACTCCTAACTCCTCCGATAAGTCTCAATCGCTTGTACAAACACCAATTTCTTCAGGAGAACCTAAAAAGAATAAAGTGCCTATTTTAAACTATTCAATTCCTCCAGAATTTTCTGATTGGCCAAAATACCACAATTTATATACAGATATAAAAAACCTTGAAAACAATGCACTCAATCTCTTTAGTATACCAGCAGAAGATTTAAACCAATTGTTTTTAGATATCAAAACAACAATCCCAGACATATTAAACGAAACGAGTATATTGACGCGATTGAACGTTATAGAAACCTTGACCCATAAATTAAGAGAAAGTTATTCCCTTGATCTTCTAGATTCGAAAGAGTTTGCACAAACAAAATCTGAACTCTTACAAGCCCAGATGAATTTAATATACCAAATCAATAAAACCTTTGAAAAAAAGGCACAATTGATTACTAAACCAATTTAATTTCCTTTTAAATTTAAGAACTAGTGTCTTTCTAGTGCGTTAAATTTGAAATAAATAATGTTAATTCTGTGTATAACTGTAACATTTTTAGTTAATTGTACGTCTACTAATATATAACACTCACTAAACACTAAACTCATGAACTTAAAACAGCTTACCGTATTGTGTGCTTTTGGACTACTAAGCTTCCAAGCCTGCAAAACCGAATCAAAAAGTCAGTTTTCTGACGCTGAAAAAATTCCTGGAATTATTCTGGAAAACATGGATCTTAATGTCAGTCCAAATGATAATTTTTATGATTATGTGAATGGCAATTGGATGAAATTCAACACTATTCCAGATGATGAATCGCGATGGGGTGGTTTTGGTGTCCTTCGAAAATCAACACGAAAAGATGTTCTTGACATTATAAAAACATCTAAAGAATTGGGCACTTACGAAGAAGGCTCAGATCAGAAAAAAGCATTACTAATGTTTGAGTCTGAACTGGATTCTGTAGCCCGAACAGAAGCAGGAATCACGCCTATTCTTCCGCTTTTAGAAGCCATCAATAGCATTCAAAATATTTCAGATATGCAAACCGTTTATGCAAAAACAATAGGGGTTTCTGCCCCTTTTGCAGGTATTGGAGCCGAAGCAGATTTAAACGACAGCAGCATGAACACCGCTTGGGTATTTCCTGGTGGTTTAGGATTACAACGTGACTACTACTTAGATCAAGATTCAAAAACGAAAGAAATTAGAGGGCAGTATGTAGAGCATGTTGCACGTATGTTTAGATTTATTAATTATGATGACGACAAAGCTAAATCTGCAGCACAACGCGTACTCGCACTAGAAACACAACTGGCTGAACCTCGCTTAGACAAGGTACAAAGTCGTGATATTCGTAACTTTAACAATCCACGCTCTGTTGAAGATTTGAGTGCTATAACCCCTGAAATTGATTGGAATAAATTTATTAAGGATATGGGAGTTGCAAAACCTTTAGACACTGTTTTAGTGATGCAACCGACCTATATGAAAGCTTTAAATACTTTTCTAAACACAACATCCATTGAAGATATTAAAACCCTAATGACTTGGAGTACATTGGACAATGCGGCTGGCTATTTAAGCCCAGAAATTGAAACTGCTAATTGGGAATTCTATAGCAAAACCCTTAGCGGATCCAAAGCACAACGTGCTGCAGAAGAACGTGCTTTAGGAACTGTAAATGGATCTGTTGGAGAAGCTATTGGAAAATTATATGTGGAAGCTAAATTTCCACCAGAAGCCAAAGAAAAAGCAGAAAAAATGATTGCAAATGTGATCAAAGCATTTCAAAACAGAATTCAGGTATTAGACTGGATGAGTGATGAAACCAAAATCAAAGCCGTTGAAAAACTAGATAAATTTACAGTTAAAATTGCATACCCTGACGAATGGGAAGATTATTCTGAGCTGCAAGTCAAGGAAGGTAATAGTTATGCAGAAAACATGATGGCGGTTGCAAATTGGAGTTTAAATAAAAATATTTCTGAAATTGGACAGCCTGTTGATAAATCGGAATGGGGCATGCCTCCACAAACCGTAAATGCCTATTTCAATCCTTTGAACAATGAAATTGTATTTCCAGCTGCTATTTTACAACCGCCTTTCTATAACTACACCGCCGATGAGGCCGTGAATTATGGTGGTATTGGTGCTGTAATTGGTCATGAAATTTCACATGCTTTTGATGATTCTGGTGCTCGATTTGATGGTGATGGAAATGTTAATAATTGGTGGACAGACAAAGATTTAACTGAATTTGAAAAACGTGGCAATGCCTTAGCAGAACAGTACAGTGCTATTGAAGTCATGGACAGCGTATATATTAATGGGAAATTTACTTTAGGAGAAAACATTGGAGATTTAGGAGGCGTACTAGGAGCGTATGACGGCCTTCAACTCTTTTTTGAAACCAATGGTCGACCGGAAGACATTGATGGATTTACAGCAGAACAACGCTTCTTTATGTCTTGGGCAACAGTATGGAGAACTTTGACGCGTGAGGATGCTTTAAGACGACAAATAAAAACTGACCCTCACTCTCCTGGGATTCAGCGAGCAACACAACCGCTTAAAAATATTGATGCTTTTTATGAGGCATTCGATATCAAGGAAGGTGACAATATGTACCTTGCCGAAGATCAACGCGTTCGGATTTGGTAAACTTATAAAACATAAAAAAGCAGCGCCATGGCGCTGCTTTTTTATTACAATTAGTTTTAAGAAATTTAATCCGTTTTTGGAGTTTCTTTTTGATTACGAATGGCATTCACAGCTAAGTTTGCCATATTAAAATTAGGCGCTAGCTGAAGTGCTTCTTCTAAAATCAAAATTGCTGCATCATGATTTGTTTCAGGGTTCTCTCTGAATTTAGCAATCGCTTTTAAATATACAAAACCAGCAAGTAATGGCACTTGATATGGCGTTTGCGTTTCGTAATAAGGTTTCATCATATCTGTTGTAGAATTTGCAATTCCGTAAGTTATATTTAATGAAGCTCCCGTGAGATCATCTGTTTGAATTTTTAAATCTGCAAGTTCATACGCAATAGAAACTGAAGGGCTTTGTTTGTAGAGCACTTCATAGTGTTCAATGGCACGTTTTGGTTCATTTAATGATTTTAAACTCACCGCTTTCACTTCTGTTGCTAAAGTAGTATCTGTTTCAAGCAGTTCTATTCCAACAATGTTTAACGCTTGCATATATTTTCCTTCGTTCATATAAAGCGCTGACAGTGTATCCTGTAGCTTCACGTTTGGCTCCAACAACACCAAATGTGTCATTGCGTTTATAATACCTTGGATATCGCCTTGTTTTTGCATTTGGGCATAATAAGCCTTGTAATGAGAGACTAAATCAGATTGACTCTGGGCTTGAACTTGAATTCCAAAACAAAGTGTTAAAAGAACTGTGAATTTAATTTTTTTCATTTTATTATATTTTAACCAAAAGTAATAGATTTTTCTGAAACCTTAAAAGTTTTATAGCCGCTATAAAGCAAAAAAAACACCACAAGCGTGGTGTTTTCCAAAATTAACCAATTTAACTTTTAAGCAATATTTGAGAATATTGACACTACAAATATATATTAGATTTATTGTACCCACAACAACTAAGTAATAAACGGACATATAATGTAATAAGCGGAAATATTAAATGTTTAAACGGAAATATCTCTTAAAAAAAAGTTGCGTTTTTAATTTTTAGGCATAAAAAAACACCACTAGCGTGGTGTTTTCCAAAATTAACCAATTTAACTTTTAAGTAAGATATTAAATTACATAGTTCAAATATATGCAGCTTATAAAGCACTTACAACCACCGTGTAACTAACGGACATATTGCGTAATAAGCGGTCGTTTGTACTGTGTAAGCGGAAAAAACGATATTCAAAAATTGATCTATTCTCTCTTCACAACTGCATAATACTGATTTTCTAAAGGCAAATAGCCTTGATCATACACAAAATAGTAGACCGTACCAGACTTCGTGGTATAAATACTTGTAAAGTAATTAAAGTCAAAACCAGCTGCAATGAGCTTATCTCGTGTGGTTTTTGTTTTTTGGTGTGGATTAATAGATTCAAGGATACGCCAGTTTTTTCGTAAACGATTATTAATATTTCTAATGAGATTTTTCTGATCCTTATTAACACGGTTATTATAGCTGTTTCGACAACCATCACTACAAAACTTTTTATCTGTTCGACCAATAATTGGATCATTACATTCGGGACATTGCTTTTTCATTTGATATTAATTTGTGATTATAACGGTTAAATATACAACATATTTAGCCAATTACAAACGACTACAAATAATTACAAACGAAATTAAACAGGTAATTACCGACTAAAATTTGGAGAGTGCCACATCTTTGCCCTGTCGAACAATTCGATAGTAAAACTGTAATAACCTTAAAATTAATTATGATGAACACACTTAGAAACAAAGTACAGTTAATTGGAAACTTGGGTAATGACCCAGAAATTATCACTTTAGATAGTGGGAAAAAATTAGCAAAATTTTCATTAGCAACAAACGAGTACTACAAAGATGCCGATGGACAGAAACAAACCAAAACAGAATGGCACAACCTCGTTGCTTGGAATAAAACAGCAGAACTCATTGAAAACTATGTCACTAAAGGCAAAGAAATTGCCATTGAAGGTAAACTTACCAACCGTACTTGGGACGATAAAGAAGGCAACAAACGCTACACCACAGAAGTGGTCGTTAATGAAGTGGTATTGTTTGGGAAATAGACAAAATTAAATTTAACACAGGCTCACATCGTGAGCTTGTGTATTTTTAAGACGAATCTCGAACCGATAACGTAGAACTAATAACAACCTGATTCATGTCTTTAGATTTGGTTCTAATTGCCTCAACAATCATACTTGCCGCTGCATTCCCTATCGTATAACTATGCTGGTTAATCGTTGTTAACTCTGGAGTAAGATTATGCGCCATACGTTCACTCACATAACCAATCACCGCCACATCCTTTGGGATTTGCTTGTTGTTTGTTTTAACAGCTTTCAAAGCCGCCAAAGAAGCATCCGTATCTAAGGCTATAATAGCATCAACAGAGTTGGTGTTTAAATACTCGGTCATTACTGCTCCCGCTTGTTGATCATTTGACTCTAAAATCGTTGGTGAAAACCCTGCAGCTTCCATTGCTTTTATATACCCTTGCGTTCGAAGTTTACCAACATTCAACTTATGAATCGTTGACAGCAAGACAATATGTTTTCGGTCTGAACCAATTAGGGTTTGCGTCGCTTCCGACAAAGCTGAAAAATCATTAGTGGTTACTTTACCACAGTTCACTGAATCAATCACTCGATCGAACATTACCACCGATTTGCCGTTAGCCATCGCATTGGTAAAATGATCATAATTTTGTAAATTTTGGGTTTCTTCGCAAACGGCAACTATAAAACCATCTACAACACCATTAGACAACATATTAAAGGTTTCCACCTCCTTAGTATGTGATTCTTTTGTTAAACACACAATGATATTAAAATTAGTTTCAGAAATTAAACTTTCGATGCCATACAATGCACGTGCAAAAAAACTATTTTGAACACTTGGAATCACCACCGCAATAGTATTGGTTTTTCCCGATTTAAGTCCTACCGCAATTTTATTGGGTTGATAATTGTGAAGTTTCGCCATCTCAACAATACGTTTTTTGGTCGCATCACTGATTTCGTGGCTATCATTCAACGCTTTTGAGATGGTGGAAATGGACACCCCTAAAATAGATGACAATTGTTTTAATGTAATATTTGATCCCGCCATAAAAGCATTTTAAATAATGAAGGCTAAAGGTACTATAACCAAAAGTCTCAACAAAATTTAAGACTAAGATTGTCTAAAACCAATTATTGTATTGATTCTGTACCTAACTTATTTCGTCTCTTTTGTATTGGTTCTTGACTCTTGCTTCTTTATACTTAATTCTCTTTACTCTCTTCTCTTTTGTCTTGGTTCTTAATACTTAATACTCATATCTTAATACTCCCTTAACTAACCTTCAACCCATTTGTAGTCTCATGAGCAGCATCAGGATTTACAAATACAAGTTTTCCTTCTGGAGTTTCAGTCATTAAAATCATTCCTTGGCTTTCCACTCCTCTTAAAGCGCGAGGTGCTAAATTCACTAAAACAGTGACCCGTTTCCCCAGAACTTCTTCTGCGGTAAAACTCTCGGCAATTCCAGAAACAATCGTACGAACATCAATACCTGTATCAACTTGAAGTACTAATAACTTTTTGGCTTTCGGCATTTTTTCGGCAGCAATAATTGTCCCTACACGAATGTCTAATTTTGAAAAGTCTTCAAATGAAATCGTCTCTTTTTGAGGTTCTACAACGGCATTAGCAATAGTGTTTACTAGTTTACTTTGTGCTAATTTTTCGAGTTGTTTTTCAATTTCTGAATCTTCAATTTTAGCAAACAACAATTCTGCTTTTCCTATTTGATGATCAGGTTCTAAGAGCTTTTCACCTCTTTCAACTGCAGCCCATGAGTGCGGGTGCAACTGAAGCATGGATTTTAATTTAGTTGACGACCATGGCAAAAATGGTTCACACACCACAGCTAAAGCTGCTGAAATCTGAAGCGCTATATACATAATAGTCTGCACGCGTTCAGGATCCGTTTTTACAACTTTCCACGGCTCTTCATCAGCTAAATATTTATTTCCAAGACGCGCAAGATTCATTAATTCCTGACTCGCTTCTCTAAAACGGTAGCGCTCAATCGATTTTGATAAAATACCAGGATAGGCTTTTACCTTTTCTAAAGTATCTGTATCAATAACAGACAACGCATTAGGTCGCGGCACAATTCCATCGTAATATTTGTTTGTCAACACCAATACTCGGTTGATGAAATTCCCAAAAATGGCAACCAATTCATTATTATTTCGAGCTTGAAAATCCTTCCATGTAAAATCGTTGTCTTTTGTTTCTGGAGCAGTCGCTGTTAAAACATAACGTAATACATCTTGTTTTTCAGGGAAATCTTTCAAATATTCTGGCAACCAAACTGCCCAATTTTTTGAGGTAGACAGTTTTTGTCCTTCTAAATTTAAAAATTCATTGGCGGGTACATTTTCTGGAAGGATATAACTACCTTCTGCTTTGAGCATCGCTGGGAAAATAATACAATGAAACACAATATTATCCTTTCCAATAAAATGCACTAAAGTAGTGTCTTCATCTTTCCAATACGGCTCCCAATCCTTGCCTTCGCTTTGAGCCCATTCTTTGGTGGAGGAGATATAACCTATTGGCGCATCAAACCACACGTAGAGCACTTTTCCGTCACCACCTTCAACTGGAACTGGTATACCCCAATCCAAATCTCGAGTCACGGCACGTGGGCGTAACCCATCATCAATCCATGATTTACATTGCCCATAAACATTGGGTTTCCAGTCTGTTTTATGACCTTCTAAAATCCATCCTTTTAAAAATGCTTCATGTTTATCTAGTGGTAAAAACCAGTGCTTAGTTTCTTTTAAGGATGGCGTGGCACCTGTAATGGCCGATTTTGGATTAATCAAATCTGTAGCATTGTGAGACGTTCCACAGGCTTCACATTGATCGCCATAACTTTCTTCATTTCCACATTTTGGACAAGTTCCTACTACAAAGCGATCGGCTAAAAACTGTCCCGCTTCGGCATCATATAATTGAGCCGTTGTTTCTTCTATAAAATCGCCTTTATGATAAAGCGTTTTAAAAAATTCAGATGCCGTTTCATGATGAATCTCTGCAGATGTTCTAGAATAATTATCAAATGAAATACCGAATTCCTCAAAAGACATTTTGATATTTGCATGAAAATGATCGACAATATCTTGGGGAGTGACCCCTTCTTTTTTGGCCTTAATAGTAATGGGTACACCATGTTCATCACTACCACAAATAAAAGCCACATCATGACCTTGTAAGCGTAAGTAACGTGCATAAATGTCCGCAGGTACATACACCCCAGCTAAGTGACCGATATGAATAGGCCCGTTGGTGTAGGGTAAAGCAGCGGTAATCGTAAAACGTTTTGACATTGAATTGTAAATTGTTAGCACAAAAATACATAATATTACCTCCAATTAGAAACAGAATTTTAGAGAAATTGCTATCTTTACAAAAAGCCCTTCGAAATGATACTCAATACTTTAATGTGGTGCCTTTTAATGGTGATATACTCAAGCCCAAACAAGACACTTATGGAACGCTCTACTCCTCTAAATTCATCTGAAATGATTCGACCTTCCTATTTAAAAGCAGGAGACACAGTGGCTATAGTTGCCACTGCAAGCATTTTAAAACAAGATGCTGAAGTGATTCAAAAAACAAAAACATTATTAACCTTATGGGGCTTAAACGTTGTTTTTGGAAATCACCTTGAAACAAAATCCAATCATTTTGCCGGTACAGACACCCAACGAACGAGCGATTTACAATGGGTTTTAGACCACCCAAACATCAAAGCAATTTGGTGTGCACGTGGCGGATATGGAACGCTTAGAATTATTGATGATTTAGATTTCGAAGGTTTTAAAAAGAACCCTAAATGGGTTATTGGATATTCCGATGTGACCGTTCTTCATAATACTTTGAACAATTTAGGATATGAAAGTTTACACGCCATGATGTGTATCAACCTTACAGAAGACCCAGAAGCTATAAAACCTTCAATAGAAACCTTAAAAGATGCGCTTTTTGGGCGGCTAAAAACCTATGAAGTTGATAGCCATTCTGATAATAAAACAGGAAACGCATCGGGGCAACTCGTGGGAGGAAATTTATCGTTGTTGACCGCTGCCTTAGGAAGTAATACAAGTATTGACACTAGCGGTAAAGTTGTTTTTATTGAAGAAATTGGGGAACACAAATACCATATCGATAGACAATTACAAAGCTTAAAACGCGCTGGCTATTTTGACAACTGCGCAGCTGTAATTATCGGCGATATGAGTAAACTAAGGACTAACACTCCTGCTTGGGGACAGTCCACTGAAGCGTTGATATTAAATATTTTAAAAGACACAAATGTACCTGTCGTTTTTGGGTTTCCAGCAGGGCACGAGCTTGAAAACAGAGCCTTATACTTTGGACGTACTATCCAACTTAATGTGACCAAATCAAAAACACGCATCTCATTTGTAGACTGATTTTTTTACTATGATTGCAAACACACCACATCCTCCTTATTATGCTGTTATTTTCAGTTCGATTCGCAGCCAAAACGTCGAAGGATATTCAGAAGTAAACGCTCTAATGAATCAACTTGTTTTCAAGCAAGATGGTTTTTTAGGAATGGAAGCAGTACAGCCCGAACTTGGAGTAACTATTTCATATTGGCGCGATTTGGAATCTATAAAACGTTGGAAAGAGAATTTGGACCATCAAGACGCACAAATTAAAGGGCGAAAAACCTGGTATAGTCACTACAAAGTACGCATTGCTAAAGTAGAGCGCGACTATGCCTTTACAACATAACTTAATATGGCTGAGCATAATAATCGTGGAATTTCTGGAGAACGCTTGGCGGTAGATTACTTGATTTCTAAAGGGTATGATATTCTCGCCCAAAACTTTCGCTATCTAAAAGCCGAAGTCGATATTATTGCTCAAAAAGACAACTATTTGGCGGCGGTGGAAGTAAAAACTCGATCTTCTACGGCTTTTGGTGCGCCCGAAGAATTTTTGAAACCTGCCCAAATACAACGTATTATCAAAGCGGTGGATTATTTTGTGACATCCAAAGGCCTAGACGTTGAAGTGCGTTTAGATATCATCGCTATTGTGTTATCTAAAAAAACTCCTGAAATAGAACATATTGAAAATGCATTTTATCACTTCTGATCTAAAACTGCTTTCAAATCATTTAATAAATACGGTTTAGATGTTATTGTTTTGGAAGCATCCAACACAAAGTAACTTGGCGTTGCCGTGATATCATAATGTATAGGAATGTTATTTTCCCACTTGCCTTCTGCAATAGCATGCGTAAATTTGGGCCACAGTTGTATAGCTTGGTCCCACGGTTGTAGGTTGTTTTCTAATCCAATAGCGATTACTTTTATATCTTTTTCGGGATACTTTGAAATATACGCATGAATTTCTGGAAGCTCATTCATACAATGTCCACAATCACTACTCCAAAAAATCAATATATAATTGGAAGTACCTTTCAAATCATAAAGTGAGGTTTTTAGCTCAGTTTTCGGGTTTTTAATTTCAAAATTAGGAGCTTTCGCACCAACAGCAACACGCAAGAACGATTCCATAGAAGCTATTAATTCTGTAGCATTCAATTGGCTCGCCAATGGCAATGCATAGGTTTGCGTAAGATAGACCGCTAACGCTTCTTGTTTCGAATCAATCAAAATTTCATTCAGAATATTCAAGCTTGTGAGTTGATACAGAGGTTCTGTTTCCAAAAAAGCCTGATAAACCGTATCAATATTAGAGGTGAAATCTTGAAACGATGGTGTTTGAGACGTATGCATTTCAAAAATATAATCGATACATTTATCAACAATAAAGTTTGAACTTTGAAGGGTCGTATCTTGAAAGCTAACAGCCTTAAAAAAATGTGCTTTTGCATGTGCAACATACGTTTCTGCGGGTTCTAATTTACTAGGAATATAGGGTTTGCTTGCCGCTATAAAATGGGCTGCAATTGTTCCTTTTGAAAGGGTTTCATAGGCGTTTTGTAAGCTGTCAATTTTTTTGATTTGACGCTTATAATTTAAGGTTTTTATTGAAGGTTGGGTGTACAACTGCATCAACTCATTTTGAGCCGTTACGATGGATTCCTTATAAGCGTGAAGCAACTGATTTTCTTCAGAGTTTATAAATTCAATGCCCGAAGTCGCATCAAAATTAAAAACAATATCTTCTTTACCATTATAAATAAATTCAAAGTTATGTTCGGATTGTGGGAGTGCATATACTAATCTATACATTCCTGGAGAAACGGAGGCGTCAAGTTCAATACGCATCGCGCCTTGTTCGTTAACAGTTCCATAGTTTTTGTAGGTTGCATCACCGGCCGATAATTGGTATAACATGGTGGCTTTAAATTCGGAGGGCGGAGAAAAACTACCCTTAATTTGGTGTTGAGAAAATCCCAAAACCGGAACAATTAAACAAAAACAGATAAGGTATTTAGACATGAGGCTATGGGTTTACTAGGTTCAAATATAATCATCTTGAGCTAAAAATCAATAATTATGCCATTTACCATTTGTAATTAATGTAAAACAATAACTGGTATTATGTCAAAATAGGTTTTAAGGCATCGAGCCCTTGTTGGACAGAATTAATATTTGAAAAACTCATTATCAGTCGTAATCCCATACGCATTTGTTTTTCTTTCACTGTACACGCTTGAGGATGTGCTTGAACGTATTGCAGTACTTTTGAAAAATGTATGCTTTGATAAAAACGACTCTCTTGATCACTTATAAAATAACCTACGAGTTTATGGTTTTTCATGGCTATTTTTTCAAAGCCTAAAGTTGTTGCCAACCACTTGATCCGCACACTGTCGAGTAGATCAACAACTTGTGTAGGAAGTGCCCCAAATCGATCCAACAAATCGCGCTCAAAACGCTGCAAATCTGCTTCGTTTTTCAAGGCGTTCAACTCCGTATAAAGACTTAAGCGTTCGGTAATATTATTTATATAATCATCGGGGAATAGTAACGAAAAATCTGTATCAATAGTAACATCTCTTACAAATTCTTTGGTATTTATATCTTCATTATAAAGCGATTTGAATTCTGTTTCTTTGAGTTCCTCTATGGCTTCATTCAGAATTTTTTGATAGGTTTCAAATCCAATATCATTGATAAACCCACTTTGTTCACCTCCTAAAAGATCTCCAGCTCCACGAATTTCTAAATCTTTCATGGCAATATTAAACCCGCTACCGAGCGCAGTGTATTGCTCTAGCGCAGAAATGCGTTTGCGTGCTTCATCGGTCATCGCATGGTAATCAGGAGTAATAAAATAACAAAACGCTTTCTTATTACTTCGTCCTACACGGCCCCGCATTTGGTGTAAATCACTCAATCCAAAATTATTGGCAATATTAATAAAAATTGTATTTGCATTGGGGACATCCAAACCACTTTCAACAATAGTCGTACTGACTAAAACATCAAATTCTCCATTCATAAAATCAAGCATGAGCTGTTCTAGTTTTCGCCCTTCCATTTGCCCATGACCAACTCGAATTTTTGCGTCTGGCACAAGACGTTGTAAAAGCCCTGCAACTTCTTTAATGTTTTCAATTCGATTATGAATAAAATAGACTTGCCCCGCACGTTGAATTTCATATTGAATCGCATCACGTATCGTTTCCTCGTTTAAACGTATAACAATACTTTCTATTGGAAAACGGTTGGGCGGGGGCGTTGTAATTACCGATAAATCCCGAGCAGCCATCAAACTAAACTGAAGCGTCCGCGGAATTGGTGTCGCCGTAAGTGTAAGCACATCCACATTGTCTTTAAGTGTTTTGAGTTTTTCTTTAACCGCCACTCCAAACTTCTGTTCTTCATCTACAATTAATAGGCCTAAGTCTTTAAACTTAACTGACTTATTTACTAACTGATGGGTTCCAATAATGATATCCAATTTTCCCGATTCTAACTGCTCTAAGGTAGCTTTGCGTTGTTTAGTGGTTTTAAATCGATTGATATAATCTACTGCTACAGGGAACTCTTTTAAACGTGCTTTAAATGTTTTCGCATGTTGAAATGCAAGTATGGTTGTTGGCACTAAAACAGCAACTTGCTTGCCATTATCAACGGCTTTAAAAGCTGCTCTTAGCGCCACTTCAGTTTTTCCAAACCCAACATCGCCACAAATCAAACGGTCCATGGGGCGTTCGCTTTCCATATCTGATTTAATATCGGTAGTAGCGGTAATTTGATCTGGCGTATCTTCAAATACAAAAGAAGCTTCTAACTCCAATTGCATCGAACTGTCGGGATTGTACCTAAACCCTGTTTCTAGCTTACGTTTGGCATAGAGTTTTATGAGGTTGAATGCAATTTCTTTTACTCTTGATTTGGTTTTCTGTTTTAAAACCTTCCAAGCCTTACTGCCAAGTTTATAGACTTTAGGCGGCTTGCCATCCTTGCCATTAAATTTTGTGATTTTATGAAGGGCATGGATACTCAAATATAAAATATCGCGTTCGCCGTAAAACAGTTTTATAGCCTCTTGTTTTTTACCTTCAACGTCAATTTTCTGTAAACCTCCAAACTTTCCAATACCATGATCAATATGCGTGATATAATCCCCGATTTCTAGCTTTGTTAACTCTTGAAGGGTAATGGATTGTTTTTTTGCGTATCCATTTTTAAGGTGAAATTTATGATAGCGTTCAAAAATTTGATGATCTGTATAACACACAATTTTTTTATCATGATCGATGAATCCTTGATATAAAGACAGTACAATAATTTGACAATGCACATTTTCATCAACGGTTTCAAAAATATCATAGAATCGCTGGGCTTGCTGGGTGTTTGAACAACATATATAGTTTTGATAACCATCTTCGTGATGGCTATTTAAATCTTCTATTATTAGATTAAACTGCTTATTAAATGAGGGTTGAGGAGCTACGTTTACTTCAAGTTGATGCGTTTTTACAGGGGATAAAACAGCCGTACTCCCAAACTCCACTACTGAAAAATTCAACAACTGAGACTTAAAACTATTAGAAGTACAAAATAAATCTTCAGGACGGCTATGATTGATTGCCGATGAAAGTTCGCTATATGCCTCTACTGCTTTTTCTTGAAGTGTATCCGTGGCCGCTAAAAATGCAGGGATATTTTTAGAAAACACAATCGTATTGGAAGCTATATAGTCTAAAAAACTTTGACGGGTTTCATTTAAAAGCTTGTGCTCAATATTTGGGATTATTTGCAGCTTTTTAATGGGTTTTATAGAGAGTTGTGATTCGACATCAAAGGTGCGAATACTATCAACTTCATCACCAAAAAACTCAATTCTGTAGGGTTCGTCATGCGAAAATGAAAACACGTCTACAATACCCCCACGCACCGAAAATTCGCCGGGTTCTGTAACAAAATCAACTCGCTTAAATTGATAATCAAAAAGAACTTCATTAAAAAAATCTAAATTAAGTATTTCACCAACAGCGACCTTAAATGTTGATTTCTCAAGCGCTTTTCTAGATAACACTTTTTCAAAAAGTGCTTCAGGGTAGGTTACAATAAGTGCGGGTTTTTTTTGAGAATTAATCCGACTTAAAACTTCCGCTCGTAACAAAACATTGGCGTTGTCTGTCTCCTCAATTTGATAAGGCCTGCGATAGCTTCCGGGATAAAACAGTACCTCATTATCATCCAACAAAACTTCCAAATCATTCAAGTGATATGCCGCTTCTTCTTTGTTGTCAAAAATCAACAAAAAAGGATGATTTGAGGTTTTAAATACATTGGCAATCGTGAACGATAAAGAAGATCCTAATACTCCTTTTAAATGTACTTTTTCTTTGACCTTGGATATGGCAGCGCTCAGATTTTGATGAATCAAAGACTGTTGAAATACTTGAGAGATAATGGTTTTACTCAACTAAAAAATTTTTACAAAGATATAATAATAGTCTTTGGATTTCATCTTTATTAAAACATAATCCTTTTCAGAAATTGTTTTAAATGCACAGCATGGTGATCGTTAATATTCCTAAATAGTCCCAACTTTTGATCCTTGATCTAAGATTCGCATCAACCCTTCCTGAGCAACTGAAGCAATCAGATTTCCTTTGGAATCGAAAATACTTCCTCTAGAAAACCCTCTTGAATTTGAAGCACTAGGGCTATCTATGGCATATAAAAGCCAATCGCTGATATCAAAATCACGATGGAACCATAATGCATGATCTAAGCTTGTATAAAACACCTCTTTTGAATTTAAAAATTCGCGATGCGGCATCGATGCTGGACGCAGAATATTATAATCTGAAGCATAGGCCAACAATTGGTGCTGAAGCGGAATATTCGATGCTAGTTTTTCTGTAGTTTTAAACCAGATATTATCAAAAGGCGGACTGTTTTTTACTAACTTAGTTAGCATATTATCAACAGGTTTAAATTCAAATATTTTAGGTAAAAAGGCCTTATAACGCTTGTAGGTATCTGGAATAACAGCCTTGAATTGTTCAATTTGTTTATGACTATTCATCAATTCTTCAGGAGGTAATACGTTGGGCATCGAAATCTGATGATCAACACCTTCTTGTTTCAACTGAAATGACGCTGACATATTAAAAATTGCCTTTTCGTTTTGGAATGCCACTACACGACGGGTCGTAAAACTACCACCATCTCTAATGATATCGACTTCATATTTTATTGGAACATCAATACTACCACCCAAGATAAAATAGCCATGCATTGAATGTGCATAGCGATCTTCTGGAACCGTTTGATACGCTGCATGAAGTGACTGTGCTAACACTTGACCACCAAAAACACGGCCCCAAGGCGCTTTGTAATTTTTACCGATATAGGTATGGTCATTAATTTTTTCGAGTGTTAATAACTCAATAAGTTCAGAAAGGGATTGCATAATTTTATATTTTGTGCAAAAATAGGCTTTTGTAGTCAAAAATGATTTCATAATTCTTTTAACAAACTGTTAAATTTTGTAACATTAAAGCCTCTTTAGAGTCTAATTCTTTAACGTATGGATATTTTCTTAATTATTATCGCAGCAGCTTTTATGCTTTTAGGAATCATTGGAAGCTTCTTACCCGTTTTACCAGGTCCTATTACAAGTTGGATTGGTATTTTGGTGCTGTATCTAATGCCCGAAATTGAGGTCAGTACTGTGACGCTAATTATAACACTTATCGTTGCCATTTTAATATGGATTTTAGATTACATCATACCCGCTATGGGAACCAAAAAATTTGGAGGCACAAAAGCGGGAATGATTGGCACAACGATTGGGCTTATTATTGGCTTACTTGCCCCGATTCCAGGCGGTATTATTATTGGGCCTTTTTTAGGTGCATTTTTAGGTGAGGTCATAAATAAAGCGGATTCTAAAACAGCTCTTAAAGCTGCCTTTGGAAGTTTATTGGGATTCCTTACCTCTGCTTTTATTAAATTTGTAGTGACTGTAATATACTTAGGCGTATTCATTTCCATCTTGTGGAACCACCGCTCTGTAGTGTTTTAACGTCTTAAACGCTTTTAACAAAATTTTTAATCAATATTTTATAATTTACACTAATTTCACATTCTAATTTTAAACTCTATTATCTATGAACAAGTATATTTCTATTCTATGCTGTGGTTTATTTTTCTTGTCTACTAGCCTTATGGCACAAGAAAAAGCGCCCTCTAACTATGATTATAACGATGCCTTTGGGCACGATTTTTATAGCAAAAACGGCACTGCAACCCGTTCTGCTAGCGGAAAACCCGGACATGCTTATTGGCAAAATAGCGCCGATTACACAATCGATGTCAATTTAAATGAAACTACAAAAGAAATTTCGGGATCAGAAACCATCACTTATACAAATAATAGTCCTGATACACTAGAATTTTTATGGATGCAACTGGATCAAAATTTATTTAAACTGGATTCTCGTGGAAAGGCTATTGTTCCTCTACGTGGAAGTCGAAATGGTGACAAGGGTCAAGATTTTGACGGCGGATATGGCATCAATACCATTAAACTTATTTACAAAAAAGGGCGCCGTTCTACAGAAGTAAATACAACCTATACAATTGTAGACACCCGCATGAAAATCAACCTTCCTAAAGCGCTTGAAGCAAATGGCGGTACGGTTGGAATAAAAATTAATTTCTCGTTTACATCTCCTGATTATGGCTCAGATCGAATGGGTGTTTTAGAAACCGAAAACGGGCGTATTTTTACACTTGCACAATGGTATCCTAGAATGAGTGTTTATGACGATGTAAGTGGGTGGAACACCCTTCCTTACCTTGGCGCAGGAGAGTTCTATTTAGAATATGGAACTTTTGACGTCAACATCACAGCCCCTTCAACTCACCTTGTGGTCTGTTCGGGAGCACTTTTAAATCCTTCTGAAGTCTACACAGCTGATCAACAAAATAGATTAAAACAAGCCGAAACAAGCGACGCTACTGTAATGATTCGTTCGGAAGAAGAAGTTACGCAAGTAAGTTCTCGACCTACAAATTCACCGACCTTAACATGGAAATTTAGAATTGAAAACGCTAGAGACGTGGCTTGGGCTTCTTCTGCAGCATTTGTTTTAGATGCCGCTCGAATCAATTTACCAAGTGGAAAAAAATCACTTGCCATGTCTGCATACCCTGTTGAAAGTGTAGGGCAAGATGGTTGGACGCGTTCTACAGAATATACCAAAGCTTCTATTGAGCATTACTCCGAAAAATGGCTAGAATACCCTTATCCAGCAGCAATCAATGTCGCTGGAAACGAAGGTGGTATGGAATACCCAGGTATAGTGTTTTGTAACTATGAATCCAAAACAGAGCGTTTATGGGGTGTAACAGATCATGAATTTGGTCACATTTGGTTCCCAATGATCGTAGGATCTAACGAACGATTACATGCTTGGATGGATGAAGGATTTAATACCTTTATTAATTCTTTAAGTACCGACGCATTTAATGACGGCGAATATAAAGAACGTAAATCAAACATGCACCGAATGTCCAGTATGTTTGTTAATGACAGGCTCGAGCCAATCTATACATCTCCAGACAACTTAAAAGAACGAAACTTAGGAGTTTTGGCATACTACAAGCCCAGTATGGGACTAGTATTGTTGCGTGAGCAAGTCTTAGGTCCTGAGCGTTTTGATGAAGCCTTTACAGCATATATCGACCGCTGGGCTTACAAACACCCTACTCCAGATGATTTCTTTAGAACCATGGAAAATGTAGCTGGCGAAGACTTGAGGTGGTTTTGGAGAGGATGGTTCATTAATAGCTGGAAATTAGATCAAGCAATCACTGAAGTTAAATATGTTAAAAACGACCCGACTCAAGGTGCTATTATTACGATCGAGAATTTAGAGAAAATGCCGATGCCTGTGGTTATTGAGCTAAAGACAAAGAGCGGAAAAGTGACACGAAAAACATTGCCAGTTGAGATTTGGAAACGCAATGTCACTTGGACATTTAAGTTCGATACTACAGAAGAGTTGACAAAAGTAGTTATTGATCCCGACTTTGCATTACCAGATGTTGATTCAAGTAATAATAAATGGAAAGCAACTGACGGCGCTAAGAGTGTTGAGATTTTAACAGATTACTTAGGGGTCTATTCATCGCCTACACTTCCAATAAAAATTACTGTTTCTGAAAATAGTGGAACCCTTGTTCTGGAAGCAGAAGGACAACCATCATTGCCACTAGAGAGCGAAGGTGGTGGTGAGTTTTCTATGGAAGAAGCCGGAATTAGCATTCAATTTAATGCGGAAAAAACGGGTTTTAAATTGGATCTCGGAGGTCAGGAATTTGATTTAACGAAAGAATAAGCTTTAAAAACACTAAAAATAACAAAGGCGAACCAATTGGTTCGCCTTTGTTATTTTATAAACGCTTAAAATCAATATTTAATTAACTTATGAACGGAAGATTCTATGTTGTTTTTTAAGGTTAAAACATACAATCCATTTTGTAAGTTATTAGTTTGAATTTTTGCATTTCCATTTACAAATTCAAGATCACCACTAAGGACACGTTGACCGAGATAATTTCTTAACTCATAGGACGTTTCTAAATGTTGATTTTCGGACTTCACGAAGAAATCTGTTTTAAATGGATTAGGATATACAGACCACTCCGCAAGTGTTTCGTTAGGGGCATTTAAACTACCATCATAGCAACTTTCAGGAACCAAAAATTCTGATTTAATCAGCTCTGAGATTTTAAAATCTGTAAAGCTTTCACTGTTCATATTTCCTACAAAGGCAGCGTCTACTACAGCATCGTTGGAGCCTAGAAAATCTTGCATAATGGTTGCAAAAGTTTGCCTATAATCATGTTGAACCGATTGTATTTGATAATTATTAGATGAAACCGCTTCACTCAAATCAACATTCACTCCTGAGACTCCACTTTTAACCGGTTTTCCAAAAGCAAAAACAGGCGCAACTTCGCCATGATCCGTTCCTAAACTGCCATTTTCTTGGGCCTTTCTTCCAAATTCTGAGAACGTAATCCCCAAAACATCATCTGCTAAACTATCAGAATTCAAATCTGACATAAAGGCTTCAATAGCTCCAGATAATTCTGACATTAATTGATAATGTTTTCCCTGTACATCTCCGGAAGCTTGATTTTGATTATTATGCGTGTCAAACCCTCCTAATTTAACCATAAATATTTTAGACTGAATACCACCTCGCATCAATCTTGCGACCGTCTTTAACTGATCGGCAAGATCAGTATCTGGATAAGTCGTTGCAGCACTGTTTGAACCCGCACTGAATGAGTTAGAAATAACTTCAGAATACTGATTAGAAAGTATATCGACGTTTATTATGTTCTGAAGTTCTGTTCCGTAATGTGAGTTTGGAATGTTTTCTGGTGGATTGCCTCCCAAACCACTTAAAACAGAATAAAAATTTTCTGAATCTTGACCATTGATGTTTAAGGCAAGACCGTGCTCATTGATGCCATGAAATCCAAGATTTGTATTTTGTGAACCTATCTGAATTCCTAATGGGTAGTTTGCTGGAATTAAATCCGCATAAGCTTGTTCCATATAACGACCAATCCAACCACTATCGCTACCATTACTCCAATTACTACCATCATTACCAGTTGCATAAATATCTTGAGACGCAAAATGGCTTTTGTTTTGGGATGGATATCCTACAGATTGAATAATTCTGAGTTGATCTGCTGCATATAAATCTTTCAACCCTGTAAGGGCAGGATGTAACGCAATATCTTGATTTGTACCTGCTAAACTAGCGTCAATCTGATTAAGCGGAAGGTATAAGGCTGATGGAATATGAATGTTTGGACGTAAGGTTTGATAATCGGTAAACGCACTAATAGGAATCACCGTGTTAAGCCCATCATTTCCGCCAGAAAGTTCAATCAAAACTAATTTCCTGTTTGACACATCACAATTAAAAAATGAATTCATTAATTTTAAAGAGGCATTCACTTGAAAAGGCATAAGTCCAATCGCTGAAGCTGTTGATGATAGTTTTATAAATTGTCTTCTTTTCATTCGTCTGCGTCTTACATCAATTGAAATTCTGGAGCATTAATCATTTTAGTAAATAGGGCATCAAGTCGTATTTTGACCTGTACGTCAACTCCGGACTGGAGATAGCTATTCCAAGCTGAATTCCAATAATAGGGATCCATTTCATTAAGAACCGTCATAAAATAGTCGATTCTGCTTTGATCTATAGATTCGCAGTAAAGCAATTCTGAAATTTCGGTTACTAAAGTCTGAGCATCACTCGCTAAGGAAAAGTGTCCAGAGTTATGAACATAGTCAACACTGTTAAACAACACCCGAATGCTAGTGTTTGGACTGCTAATTTTGTTTTTTCCAGATATAAAACATTCTATAAGTTTATACCGTGAAATAATGGTGTTCGAAGAAAACCAACTACGATCTAAATCGGGCGTTTGATAATCGCCAGGATATCCTGCGACTGTTTCAGGAGAAAATGGACTCATTCCAGCACCAGCAAAATATCCGAAGTAGCAAAAATTAAAATAAAATTTATAGAAATAATCTTGATCTGTTGTCCAAGTCGTTGGCGGATTTGTACTACTTGCAGCGGGGTTTGGTAATTCGATTTGTAATATACTTAACGCTTCACTTAACAATTGAATTGGGTTTTTGACTATACTTCCAATAATTTCATTTGAACTGTCTGAATCATCTTCATCATAGAAATGTTCAGATTTCAAAAGCGTCTTAAGGACATCTAATACGTTATAATCAGATGCAATCAACTGCGTTGAAAGCGGCGTAATGATATCATCTTCAACTTCTTGATCCCATTCACTTTTTACAAAATATCTATATATTTTTCTAACATAAGCCTTCGCTGTTGCTTCTTGCGAAAACACCATTTCTACATAATCGTCTAACTCCTGTTTGATACCTGCCTCACTAGACTGCCCAGAAATTGTTTGAGTATTAAATGCACTACTAAATGTTTTGGAATCTGTATTATGCTGATTAACCAATGCATAACCCATCGGGATCCCCGTATCAGGGTCGATAACATCTCTATTCGGTTTCATTTTTATTCCAGAAAAAACTTTAGCCGTGGTTTGAATATCGGTCTCTGTGTAATTCGTATAATTTCCTTGTCCGATTTGAGGGCCTTTAAGAATTGTAAAAAGCTCAAGGAATTCGCGCGCATAATTCTCATTAGGATTGTTTTTATTATTTGTCGTGTTATCCAAATAATTTAACATTCCATTGTCGTATGTAATTTTTTTAGCGAGTGTTTTAATATTTCCAAAAGCATAGAAATCTAATAACTTTAAATAGTCATAAAAATAGGAAGACTTCCCGACGCCATTATCCTTTGACACCGTAAAAGTCGTATGTAGAAAAAAGATAAGCTTATGCTTAAGGTTGTTCTGTTTATAGGCATTGTACCACCACCATCCAGAAAGTATTCCTCGTTTTCGAAATTGTCCATAAGGAAAATCTGAAGGCACTGTATTAGGCGTATGAATCCAAAAATCATCGGATACTCCGGTTTGAAGATTTACTTTCATGTCATAAGGATCTTCCCAAAAAACGGTAGGATCTACTGTAAGTTGCGCCAAGGCTTGTTCTGGTGTTAGCGCCGCAAATTGGTCTAAAACAGTTTTAGAATATTGGAAACAACTGCGTCTAAGCAAGTGCTTGGCTTTTCTAAGCCCTAAAATTGAAGTTGAGGGATTTAATGATGACATATATTGTTTAAATTTAATCACTAAACATTTAACAATATACAACAAAAACTCATAACAACAATAAAGCTTATCGTTTTGAGAAAGAGTTACATATGAAGACTTACTAATTCTTGGTGATTAGATATAAAAAAAGCCCTCCATTTTCAGGAAAGCTTCTCACTGGTTT
>TARA_B110000037_G_scaffold48303_1_pt1 | contig 27036 bp, 24 predicted proteins | sample TARA_B110000037 | Tara Oceans TARA_B110000037 (sample SAMEA4397196) | marine metagenome | biome: Polar Biome; feature: [MIX] marine epipelagic wind mixed layer (ENVO:01000061); material: water (ENVO:00002006), including particulate matter (ENVO:01000060) such as... | depth 10-100 m
TTGTTGATAATGACGGTGAATTCGGATCTGATAATAGAACTGTAGCTACTTGGTTACAACCAAGTGAGTCAGTAATTTTAACGCTATAAGCACCAGCTTTTAATGAGATAATTGTGTTACCAATTTGTCCGTTGCTCCACTCATACTTATAAGGCGAAACTCCACCCATTGCCGAAGCAACAGCAAGCCCATCATTGTTTCTACAACTTGAAGGGTCGGTTGAGTTTGTGAAATCAATATTAATTAAAGTTGGATTTACTACTACTGCAGTTTCAATTTTGGAGCAACCACTTGCGTCAGAAACAGTTACATTAACGTTTCCAGAACTTAACCCGGTAGCGGTTTTTGTGGTTTGGCCATTTGACCATAAGTAGTTATAAGGAGCAACTCCAACACTAACATCTACCGTAGCTCTTCCATTTTTATATCCGTTACATACCGGAGATGAAGTTGTTAAAGATACTTCTGGATTACCACCTAGAACATCAATATTTACAACTTTGTTACATTTAATAGCATCGGTAATAGTTACCATATAACTTCCTCCAGTAAGAGAATTTGCAAGAAATCCAGTTTGACCATTTGACCATAAATAAGAAAAAGGAGGAAATTTGCCTGTTGCTACCATTTGAGCTGAACCATCAGAGCCACCACATGAAGAGGTTGCATTAACTGTTGGGAATAGATTAAAATCAGCAGCTTCCTTAACATTTGTGTTTCCAATAAATTGACATCCAAAATCATCAGTTACAGTAACAGTATAAGGTCCATTTATGTTGGTTATGAGAGAATCACCAAAGGTTCCGTTTGACCATTGATAAATATCATAATCAGTTCCTTGTCCTAAAATAGCATTTGTACCATTACAAAAGAATGTGGTATCAGAACCAAGTACATTTGTTTCTTTAAAATTTCCTAAATTAACCCTTAACATAAATGTAATAGCGTTTATCAGTTGATTTAAAGCAGGGTTTGTTGATTTTAACCAACCAGCACCATTTTGTAAATTAACGTAATTTATAACATCACTTATTTCTGGATAATATTCGGTGTAACCAAAACTCATATTAATTGGATTGATTTGTTCGGCCGCGATAAAATACTCACCAGGTGGTAAAACAACTTTACCACAGCCCAATCTAGTTGTATACCATCCACTTCCACTTTGAGGGACTTGAATGGTTGCCGTGGAATCAAGAATAACACCCGGCTTGCCTGTAGTAGTGTTAAATTCACTTAAGATTATTCTAATCTTAGACCCTTGAGTAGGGTTATCTAAATAAAACGAGGTGCTAGTAACAGTATCTTGAAAGTTTAAAGAAAAACGATGTCCAAATGAAACAATGGTATTACTTCCTATTCCGCTTTCAACTATTCCATTATCTCTTGCGATTATTGAATCTGATAAATAATATTTGTAACTGATGGTATCGTTAAAATTCAATGTATCAAGTTCTGTGCAGCTAACAATGCATTCAGCTCTAAAAGTGTCTGAATAAGTTGGTAAGAAAGCACTAGTAAAAGAAATGCTTGTGTCTTGCCCCGGATCCAAAGTGTCAATAACATGTGATGCCGTGAAAGTTGTATTTATTACAGATAAATTAAGTGTAGTATTTGTAATGGTATCATTCCCAAAATTTTTCAAGCTAGCATCAAAGAAGTTTATTGCTTGTTTGTATGGATAAGCAAAATAACCACCTTGCTCTGAAAGAGATCTCATTCCAGGGTTCCAGGGAGCAGGAGGTTGAGCAATGTCATACCAAACTTTACCCAAAAATTGTCTTACTGTGAAAGATGGAGGGAAACCTCCATATCCAACATTAGGACCATTGTTAAGGGTCATTGTACCATCGGTAAAAGAACTTTGCCCACCAGTATGAGTCATATACCTTAACCCCGCTTGAATGATGAACCCATAAGTTGAGCCTGCAGGGATTAAAATATTTAAACCTGTTCCAAAAGGCACAGGGGTGCTATTGTTACCGGTCCCGGATGCTGAGACGCTAGTCCACGCAGGAGAAGAAGGTGAGCCCGGATTCCCTGCAATAGGTGTGGTCCTGTACCATACATTACCACTTTGCGTTCCGGAATTCAGCGTAACGTCTATTTGTTTTATTAAAATGTCTTGAGTTGCCGTAATATTAAACGAAACACCAGATTGTCCATTGTTTGCGATTAATGGTGGAGAAGTAGATACCCAAAAAGGTGCCTGTGCAAAGGAGGTGGTTGCCATAAAAAGCAACAGAATAGAAGCAGTAATTGATTTGTATATTTTAATCATATTTATTAGCTTAATTTTTCAACTCTCAAATGTAACAAATTTTTAAAATGTAAAAAGGGAATACGCATTTTTATGAAATCGTTGCTCATCATGTGTTTACATCACAAATGGTAAAATGGTTTGAACCTTGGCTCACCTTTTTCAGCAAATGGAACCTTCTTATCTAACATTTGAATGAAAACAGTTTTTAGTAATACCTCAAATTGGTTTATATGTTCAAAATTAACGAGTTGATTCTGATTTACATTTAAAAATAGCATTTCTGATTTAGGGCTTCGAATAGGCAGTATGGCTGTTTTAAACTTATCAATTAAATAATTTTTCTTAAACATTAATCCATAAAAAAGCAATTGAGTACTTTTTGATTTTACCTCCATCAAGGTTTCATTAAAAACCTCTGATACATTGTTTAAAGTCAAATCCTTTAAGTCGACCTTTCCGGTTTTGTAGTCTATAATATGATGAACGCCATTTCTTATTTCAACTCGATCAATGATTCCTTTAAGTTTTATGGATAGGCTTTTAACTTTGATCGTAGCAGTTAATTTTTGCTCAAGTCCAACCAGTTTAATTTTTTGTTTAGCTTTTATCTCATTACTAATGAATTGCATCGTAAGTTTTTCAATAACTTTTTTAAGTAATCCATTTTTTCCTCCAATATTCTGTTGGCCATTGAAATTTTGTAAAAATTTGTAATCAACTAATTTGGGGATTTCTTTTAGGTACAATTCAAGTTTTTCATAATCGATATAACTCCCTACAAATGGTGAATAAATATCTTCTAAAAGCCCATGAATGATATCTCCAATAGATGATGACTCCAAAATATACTCAATGGTATCCTCTTCATAAACTTGCTCTATGTACCTTAAGTAAAATTCAAGTGGGTTTTCGAGGTAGGTTATTAAAGCAGAAGGTGATACACCTTTAATAGTAAGGTAGAACCGAATTTTTCTTAGTATGTCGTCGGTCTTGTAAACCTCAACTTGACCTTTAGCTTTATCATCGTTGTGTTTAAATGAATTGTGATTTATTATGTTGTAATTGCTGTTTTCTAATTGAGAAATATACCTGCTTTTTTCTCCTTTTGAAAAAGACTGATTCGTAGAATCGTAATATAGATAGACACTTTTGGCTCTTTGAATTAGTCGATAAAAATGGTAGGAATAAAAATTATCTTTTTCAGTAAAAGTGGTTAAACCATATGCTTTTTGAATATCTAAAGGTATAAATGATTCGTTAACCGAAGATTTAGGCAAGACTCCTTCATTGACGGAAAGAACATGTAAATTTTCAAAATCAAGATTTCTAGTCTCCAGCATTCCTAATATTTGCAATCCTTTTAAAGGTTCACCTTTAATGGTTAACTCATTTGAAGAAATTAATTGAATAATTAAGCTAGAATAAGTAGCTACATTTGAGCTTATATTATTTAGAGATAAAAGGTTGGTTACTTTTTCCAATTGAGTTAATACATCAATAAAGGTTTCCTTTTCAACTTGATTTAATTCTTCAATTATTAAGGGCTCAAGGTTTTCTAAAAAGCTATTTAGTTCATAAAAAGTGCCTTCAGTTTGTTTTTTAAATACATCATAAACAAGAAGCAAAACGCCTGAACTAGTTAGTTTAATAATTTCATTTAAATGTTGTTCAGAAACATGCAATATGTTTTTATTTGTCAATAATTCGACCGTAGAATTGAATTCATTCTTCGAAATAAATTTTGATAACCATGAATCGGAAATTAGGCTAACAAAAAGAGCATGATTAATATTTATTTTCTTGCCGGATATTACTTTCCCAATCTCCACTAATTTTAATAAAAAACTGAAAAATTCTGTCTGTTTTATAGGGTAGCCAATGGTTAAGTTAAAGCTGGAGATTTTCTTTGGGATATAATTTAGTGTAGCAGAAATTAAATTTTGATCTGGCAAGACAACGGCAGTTCTCTCTTGTTGCTGAATAGCATTTTCTAAATTTATTGAAAGTTTAGTAGATTGATCATTGGGCCCAGAACACTTATAAACATTAATATTTTGAATTTCTTTAATACTTTTTTTGAAAATGATTTCTGAATCAGCATTGATTTTTAATCGTTTAAAGCTTTTTCTTAATCCTAAACCTGCAGAATGTTTCCAGTTGTTGAAATAATCCAAATTGAAATCCCAAATAAAAGTACATTTTTTGGTGTTTTTTAAAGTATCAAAAATCTTAATTTGACTTTCAGTTAAAGAACTAAATCCACAAAGAAAAATGGTTTGATTATTAAATCTTTTAATCCATTGATCAACATTATTTGCAACCCAATTTTCAGCATACGATTTGGTTGAAATTTGACCAGATTTGTTTAAATCTAAAAAGTCATTATACATTGGTTCGAGCTTATCCCAAAACGACAAATATTTACTTTGAAGTTCGGTAAATCCTTTTTTTGAAGGATTCCATTCCTCAATTTTTTTTACATGATTGACCGAAGTGAAAAGGCTTTCACCATCAGCCAAACTTTCAAGTACATTGTTGAAGTCATTTAATAAAACTGTTGACCATTGTAAAAACGAATCAAGCTCTTCCTTTTCGCAATGTTGGTTGTGTATTTTAAAAAGAGCAATGTTGTTTTCAATCGAAGAAGTGAAATTAAAGTCACTGCAAGATTTCAGAAACTCTTCAAAACTTAAAATATTTGGAAGCCATGTAGGAGAATCGAACTGCTTAGCCAAACTCTGTTGAAGGTAAATGCCAGCTCTTTTGTTAGGAAAAACTACAGTTGTATTAAACAAACTTGTCCTATAGTTCTCAATTAAATAACTCGAAACAAAATCTACAAAAGTGCTATGATTCATTTTTAAAACCTCTTTTTATGAATTTCAAAAAATCTGAAAAATGCGCTTTTTTTGTAAATACGGATCCCATTAACTTTAAATATTCGGTTATTGCTGATGAAGCAACATCTTCCTCAACATTAGGTGAATTGAGATCTTCAGTAGTATAACGGGGTGAGTTTTCTGAAAGCAATAGATCTGCTTTAGCAGAGTATTTCTTTGAAACTACTAGACGGCCCATTTTATCTTCTAAAACACCCAAATTGTTGTAAGCAATGGCGTCGTTAGGATCTAATTCAATGCATTTACCATAATCCGTTCTAGCTCCTTCAAGGTCACCCATTCGTTCTTTTAAAAACGCCCTACTTGAAAACCGAAAAGAATTTTCAGGTTGTAATTCAGCTGCAGTGTCGAAATCTGAAAGGGCCTCTGGAAATCTAGAAATATGCATATTGGATATTCCTCGTTCATAATAGATGTAAGGATTTTCTTCTTGTTGAATAGCCTTGGTGAAACTAACTACAGCAGGTTCAAATAATTTTTTACTATAAAGTTGCTTTCCTAAAATAAAGTCTTTGTTCTTACTCATAATTATTTCGTGCAATTACCATTAAAACGCTTATTGGTATATTTCGCCAAAATATTAAAATAAAGGATGACCGACATAAAATTTCCAATTTTTAAAAAGTACGCTAACAATATGGTTTATTTTAAGATTGATTCTCCATTACATTTTAGTGAATTAAAAAAAATCGGTTCTAAGTTCTCGATTTACTGCCAAAGTATTGAAACATTCGCTGATAGATTGCAAATGGAACATTTGCTTTCAGATGCACCTGGATTAGAAATCATTAATGAACTTCAATATGAGGCTGCATTGGCGAGTTTTGAAGCCAATTTAGAAAAGTTATGATTAGAGTTTTAGTGTTTGCAGTGGTTGCTCTACTAATGATTTTAGAAAGTAAGGCTCAAAACGCAGATTACGGCTGGTGGCATCGAAAGCACAATGCAGGTTATGAGTTGCCTTGGTATAGCTACTTAAACATATCTCCAAAATTTATGGGTCCAAACGCTTTGCCAATTCCAGATTTACAGAGAGGTGAGTTAGAAACAGAAACTGAATTTAAATTTGACACAAGATACCATTCAACCCAAGGCGATAATACTTACGACTTATTTACTGCAATTAAGATTCCCTTTGGCGATAGAATTATGATAGAAACTTATTTTGTGGCAATAGAAAAATATCAAATGGACACGGTTCTACGAGATGAAAGGTTTGCAAGACAATACGACGCTAAAGGAATTATTGGAGGCGATATTTATTTCGCTACATCAATTCTTATTGCAAAAGAAAAAAGACATCCTTCATTAGTTTTTAGGGCAGGCTTGAAAACTGCATCGGGATTACATATGAACAATGCAAGATATACTGATTCACCAGGTTATTATTTTGATTTATCATCTGGTAAAACTCTTGTAGATAAAGAAAACTTTAAATTTAGACCTCACTTAACGATTGGCTTTTATGCTTGGCAAACCAACCTGGCAAGCTACCTCCAAAATGATGCAATTTTTGCAGGACTTGGATTCTCATCAACATTTAAAAAAGTATTTTTCAATATGGAGTTGTCGTCTTATAGAGGATACATTGGTAATGGAGATTTACCAATTAACCTCAAGTTTTTATTTGAGAGAAGAAAAAATAAAATTAATTATCGCTTATTAGGAAAAATAGGGTTTAAAGATGATCCATACAACACAATCGGTGTCGGTGTTTCATACAAAATGAGGCCTTTTAAATAGTTACAGTAATGAATAATTAGCAATCATTAACTAGGTTTTTAATATTCAAATTTAACCTTTTAAACTAATTGTCGGGGACATAAAACATTACTTTTGGCTCTCGATTTAACAAATTAGATTTATATGAATTTACACGAATATCAATCAAAAGGCCTCCTGAAAAAATCAGGAGTAGCGATACAAGAAGGTTATGTTGCAAACAATCCTTTCGAAGCAGTTGATGTAGCAAAAAAACTAACTCAAGAAACAGGAACTTCATGGTGGGTAATTAAAGCTCAGATTCATGCTGGTGGTCGTGGTAAAGGAGGAGGCGTAAAGCTTGCTAAAAATCTTGATGAGGTGAAATCCATTTCTGACCAAATAATTGGAATGGATTTAATTACTCCTCAAACTTCAAAAGAAGGAAAAAGAGTACGTAAGGTATTGGTTGCTCAGGATGTATATTATCCAGGTGAATCAGAAACCAGCGAGTTTTATATGAGTATATTATTGAATCGTGCAACTGGTCGAAATATGATAATGTATTCAACCGAAGGAGGAATGGATATTGAAACCGTTGCAGAGCAAACTCCTCATTTAATTTTTAATGAAGAAATAGATCCAAAAGTCGGTATTCAGGGGTTTCAGGCTCGAAAAATTGCTTTTAACCTTGGTTTGTCAGGCATGGCATTTAAACAAATGGTGAAATTTGTTTTTTCATTGTACAAGGCATATGAAGTGAACGATGCATCACTATTCGAAATTAATCCTGTATTAAAAACATCCGACAATAAAATAATTGCGGTTGATGCTAAAGTATCAATTGATGATAATGCTTTATATCGCCATCCTGAATTAGTAGAGATGCGAGATGTATTGGAGGAAGACCCAAACGAAGTTGAAGCAGGGAAGCACAATTTGAGCTATGTTAAATTAGACGGAAATGTTGGCTGTATGGTTAACGGAGCTGGTTTAGCTATGGCAACCATGGATATCATCAAACTATCAGGCGGTGATCCAGCTAACTTTTTAGACGTAGGTGGAAGTGCAAATGCAGAGCGAGTTGAAAAAGCATTCCGAATTATACTTAAAGACCCAAATGTAAAAGCTATTTTGGTAAATATTTTTGGAGGTATTGTAAGGTGTGATAGAGTAGCGCAAGGTGTTGTTGATGCTTATAAAAATATTGGTGAAATTCCTATCCCTATAATTGTACGACTACAAGGAACAAATGCAGTTGAGGCAAAACAAATCATTGATGAATCAGGATTAAAAGTGAAATCAGCAATTCTTTTACAAGAAGCTGCTGATACAGTTAGAGAAGTTCTTGCATAGTTCATATGAATAAAATTCTTGTTGCCAATCGGGGAGAAATTGCGATGCGTATAATGCGTACTTGCAAAGACATGAAAATAAAAACGGTGGCCGTTTATTCTGAAGCAGATAGAACATCACCGCATGTTCGATTTGCTGATGAGGCTGTATGTATTGGACCACCCGCATCTAAAGATTCATACCTGCGAGGAGATAAGATTATTGAAGTTGCAAAAACACTTGGAGTTGAAGGAATCCATCCAGGTTACGGGTTTCTATCAGAAAACGCCGAATTTGCAGACCAGGTTATTAATTCAGGAATCAGATTTATAGGCCCATCTGCCCATGCAATGAACTTAATGGGAGACAAACTTTCTGCTAAGAATACTGTAAAAGAGTTCAATGTTCCTTTAGTGCCAGGTGTTAATCATTCAGTTGAGGATATTGAAGAGGCTCATAGAATAGCATTAGAAATAGGCTTTCCTGTTTTGGTTAAAGCCTCAGCCGGTGGTGGTGGTAAAGGAATGCGTGTAGTTGAACGTGAGGAAGATTTAAAAGAACAGCTAGAACGTGCGGTAAGTGAGGCAACTTCAGCATTTGGTAACGGAGCTGTTTTTATTGAACGATATGTTGCAAAACCCCGCCATATAGAGATTCAAATTATGGCAGATAATCACGGAAACGTGGTTTATTTGTTCGAAAGAGAATGTTCTATTCAACGTAGACATCAAAAAGTAATAGAAGAAGCACCTTCGGTGGTTTTAACCCCTGAATTACGAAAGGAAATGGGCGAAGCTGCAGTAAGTGTGTCAAAGTCATGTAATTATAGCGGAGCGGGTACTGTTGAGTTTTTGTATGAAGAAGGTAAGTTCTATTTTCTTGAAATGAATACTCGCTTACAAGTTGAGCATCCAGTAACTGAAATGATTACGGGAATTGACTTGGTACGTGAGCAAATCAATGTAGCTAGAGGGGAAAAACTTTCCTTTACGCAGGATGATTTAAAAATTCATGGACATGCTCTTGAGGTAAGAGTTTATGCTGAAGACCCGGCCAATAACTTTTTACCTGATACAGGATCATTAGTTACTTATAAGACACCAAAAGGGACGGGAGTAAGAGTTGACGACGGTTTTGTTGAAGGAATGGATATTCCTGTTTATTATGACCCTATGTTAGCTAAGTTAGTGACATATGGAAGTAATCGGAAAGAAGCTATTCAAAGAATGGTAAGAGCAATTGACGAATATGAAATTACTGGAGTTAAAACAACTTTAGGGTTTTGTAGATATGCTATTCAGCATGAAGCATTTGTGAGCGGCGATTTCGATACTCAGTTTGTGAAGAAATATTTTACCGCGGAAAATTTAAATAGAAAAACGACTGAACAGGAAGAATTGGGAGCATTGTTAGCGGTACAATTACTTCAAAAAAAACTAACTTCTAATGCATATTCCTCAATAGATCAAAACGCAAGTTCATCTTGGAGAAATAATCGAAGTATAAAATAGGTCTTCGTAACAATTAATTTCTTGTTAAATTTGGTATGCACTTTGTCAAGTGAAATGCCATGAAAAGAATAACACTTTTTTTTGTTTTAACAATAATATTTTCTAGCGTGGCTTTTACTCAGGGAAAACGCTCAGAACATAAAAAATGGGTTGCCGCGACAATTGATGAAGGTGACACTATACCTCTGGTACATCTTGATTTTCATAACGTTAAGCAAGAACGTGTATTTAAATCTAAAAGGGATAAGGAAAAGTACAATCGATTAAAATTCAATGTAACCAAGGTTTATCCTTATGCTAAGTTAGCTTCAAATTTATTATATCAATATGAAGACAGTATAGCTAAAGCAGAATCCGATAAGGAAAGAAAGAGATTTTACAAAATGGTAGAGTCTGACTTAAGGGCCGAGTATGAAGAAGAACTCATGAAACTTACTGTTACTCAAGGTAAGATATTGATAAAGCTAGTTGATAGAGAAACAGGTAATTCATCTTATAACTTAGTAAAAGAGTTACGAAACGGACTTACAGCCTTTTTTTGGCAAGGCTTAGCAAGGTTGTTTGGGAATGACCTAAAAACTGAATATGATGCTATAGCATTTGATAAAGATATTGAACAGATTGTCGCTTCAATCGAATCGTCAATAAAATAGATTTAAATTGATCTATTTAAGGCTGATTTCACCCCGTAAATCCGTAGATAAGATAAAAATAAAAGGGATCATAATTGGTGATTTAGCTCCCTTTTATTGTTTAGTTTTTAAAGTTATCAGCTAGAATTAACTCCTTGGTTCCATAAGTCCAGTTGTAAAATCCTTCACCCGATTTGATCCCTAATTTACCTGCAATTACCATGTTTACCAATAAAGGGCATGGCGCATATTTAGGGTTCCCAAATCCATCTTGAAGTACTTTTAAAATTGAAAGACATACATCCAATCCAATAAAATCTGCTAGTTGCAATGGTCCCATAGGGTGAGCCATTCCTAACTTCATAACAGTATCAATTTCTTCAACCCCAGCTACCCCTTCATAAAGAGTAATGATAGCCTCGTTAATCATTGGCATTAAAATTTTGTTCGCAACAAAACCTGGGTAATCATTAACCTCAACTGGGACTTTTTTAAGGTTTTTAGACATATCCATAATAGTTTTTGTCACTTCATCTGATGTTGCATAACCTCTAATTATTTCAACTAGTTTCATAATCGGAACAGGATTCATAAAATGCATTCCTATTACTTTTTCAGGACGTGTTGTTACTGAGGCAATTTTAGTAATTGAAATGGAAGAAGTATTGGTAGCTAAAATCGCGTCTTTAGGCGAAACCTCATCAAGTGTTTTAAAGATTTTGAGTTTGAGGTCAATATTTTCGGTAGCTGCCTCAACTATTAAGTCGCGATCAGCAACACCTTCTTCTGTGGAAACAAAAGTTGTAATATTTCCTAAGGTTGCATTTTTTGTTTCTTCAGAAATCCGTTCTTTGGTTACCAATCGAGCAAGATTCTTTTCGATGGTGGCAAGTGCTTTGTCTAAACTCTTTTGAGATATATCGATAAGGTTAACATTGTATCCGTTCTGAGCAAATACATGAGCAATTCCATTGCCCATTGTACCAGCTCCTATTACTGCAATTTTTTCCATTATGTGTTGAAATTATTTTGAGCAAAAGTAATTCACAGAGTTTGATGTAAATCTATTTTTTTGTTTTCAGAATTAGAAAAGAAAAAACCAATTGCCCTGAAGGTGATTGTTATTTTCCTCTACCTTGAAGAACAATCAATACGGTGTATATTAATATCTTAATATCAACAAACAACGACATATTTTCAAGGTAAATAATGTCGTACTTCAATCTATCGACCATTTGGTCAACATTTTCAGCATACCCATATTTGACTTGCCCCCATGAGGTAACTCCTGGTTTTATTTTTTGAAGATGAATGTAATGTGGCGCCTTAAGAATAATTTGATTAATAAAAAACTGACGTTCGGGTCTAGGTCCGACCAAACTCATATCACCTTTTATTACATTCCAAAAATTAGGAATTTCATCTATTCTAGTCTTGCGCATAAATTTTCCAAACTTGGTAATGCGCGGATCAGATTTACTAGATAAAGTTGGGCCATTTTTTTCGGCATCCCTAAACATTGATCTAAACTTAAAAATTCTGAAAGGTTTACCGTTTAATCCAATTCGTTCATGCGTATAGAAAACAGAACCAGGTGAACTGAGCTTAATGATTATACCACCAACAAGCAACACAGGAGACAATAGAACTAATGCTGCTATGGCACTAACTACATCAACAACTCTTTTAACTGAACGTTGCCAATCAGGCATTATTCGTTTGTTAATCTCAATTAAAGGAGCACCAAAAATTGAGGTCATTTTTACCTGACCGGAAAGTATATCGTACATATCAGGAATAATTTTAGCAACAACCCCGGTTCCTTCAAGGTCGTTAACTAATTTGCCTATTTTATCATGTTCAGAGGTTTCAATTGCCAAAACGACTTCTTCAACGTGGTAATCATTTATTAATTGTTTAACATCCTTAAAATGTCCAAGATGTGGTACAATTTCATCTAAAAGGTGATCATGATTTCCATTGAGATGCACAAAGCCAATTATTTTGAAACCTGATGATTTTCTTTGTCCTTGCAACTCATTGTATAGATCGAACGCCTTTTCATTGCTTCCGACAATCAAAGTATTAAAACCTATTATTCTGTTATGAATTCGAAAAGCAGTTATGCTAGTAAGAATAAATCTAAAAAGGAATGTTAGTCCAAAGTGAAAACCTAGTAGCGCTAAAAAGCTGATATAATAGTGTTTGTAATGGGCTATTTCATCATCAAGCAGAAGAACGAAAAATAATACGATTACTCCAATCAAAGAAATTAAAAGTGTTTGCCCCATTTCCCGCAAGCGAGATTTTCTAAATGGTTCACGGTAAGTGCCAGTTGCAGTATAAGCTATAATCCAAGTAATAGGGATTACTAGTAAACCATAAAAAAATTCGTAAGTAAAATCAATGTTAATGAGGGGACCAAATTTTTGAGGTTCAATATATACTTTACGGAAAATAAAAAAGGCGCTCCAAGCAATTGATGCCGACATGAAATCAGCAATTAAATACTTTGTTATTTGCCATTTTGTATTCATTAAAAGGCTAACAATTTAATATTATCAATGTTGAAATAGGTTGATTCAGAAATGGTTGTAGGATTACAAATGAATGCTATTTGATAGGTTTCCGCTTGAGTATTTCTATTTACATATTCGGTTAACTCAATGTAAATTTTTTTCCATCTGTCCTGCACTGGAATTAATCCTAGAATATTATCTTTATAGATACTCCCATCTACATTATTTGACCATAACTCAACAGTAAATGCCTGAGAACCTTTAAAATTCAATTCTAAATAAACCTTCAGTCCATTTCTTTCTAATTTAAACTTTTCATCAGAAAGAATTTCAGTGTAAGGGTTTGTGAAGTCTACACTAACCTTCCCCGACTGAAATCCTTCGAATATATCGAATTGGATTATGTCAATTTTGGATGCACTTGAAGTTGTGCTTTCTAATGAAATTGAGCTTCGTTCAAAATCTTCAATCCAAACAAACTTTGTTGAGGGTTTGTATTTAAATGATGGTGTTACCTTAAATGTTTCACCTCTTTCTAGATAAAAAGAGGTGTCATTTTGGTAGGCAGAATAAAAAGGGTAAATTTCTTTAGTTGCAGATAATCCATTGTTGTTAATCCCAGCAAAAATTTGAAGATTGTTTTTTCCTTCTGCTAGCAGCGGAATTTCAATAGGGTATTTAAAAACACCTAGCTGACTATTGTTTAGATAAACGTAGCAAGTAGTAATATTTTCAGAACTTGTACCTTCAGTAAGTTCGTCTGCTTTGAAACTATAACCTGAAACTTCAAGATAGGCTGGTACCTTAACAGTTGGCTCAAAAATCTCACAACCGCCTAATAGCAAAACACATAACAAACTAAAAAATCTTCTTAACCCCACGTATATACTTACACTAATTTCGTTTTAACGAAAAATTCGCTGCAATATTGCGAAATTTTAACCATTAATTGATTAATCCATAAAAAGACTTGGGGTAAGCTTTAATTTATCAATTATAGCATAAGCTACATCTAAGGCATTGTAACCATCTTCAATGGTCACAGCAGTTGGTTCATTGTTCTTTATCGAATGAGCAAATTGGGTCAATTCTTCTTTAATTGCATTTGTTTCTATAATATCTGGGTTTTCAAAATAGATTTGCTTTAAGTGTTTTCCTTTTCCTGGGTCAATCGTTACCGAAAATGGATCTGGTACACCAAGAACTTCTTTAATTTTAACCACTTCAACTTTTTTATCTAGAAAATCCATTGAAATGTACGCGTCTTTTTGGAAAAAACGTGATTTACGCATGTTTTTCATTGATATTCTTGATGCTGTTAAATTCGCAACACAACCATTGTCAAACTCAATCCTTGCATTTGCAATATCTGGAGTATCTGATATTACCGCAACGCCGCTAGCACTAATTTTTTTAATGTTTGAATTCACTAAACTTAAAACAATATCAATATCATGAATCATTAAATCTAACACCACTGACACATCAGTACCTCTTGGATTGAACTGAGCTAACCTATGCGTTTCAATAAACATAGGTTGGGTTATAAAAGGTCTGCCAGAAACATAAGCAGGATTAAACCTTTCTACATGACCAACCTGTACTTTAACATTAGCTTCATGTGCAAGGTCTATTAATATTTTTGCCTCTTCCTTGGTATTAGTAACAGGTTTTTCTATAAATACATGTTTCGAATGTTTGATAGCTTTTTCGGCACATTCAAAATGAGATAGAGTTGGTGTTACAATATCAACAATATCAACCTTGCTCAACAATTCTTCAATCGAATCAAAATCAATTAAATTGAGTTCTTTTTTTGCTTGTTGCGCTTTATCGTAGTCTGGGTCATAGAATCCAACCAATTCAAACTCCTTTATTTCTGAAAGTAGTTTTAAATGTATTTTGCCAAGATGACCAGCGCCTAGTACTCCAATTTTGAGCATTATTTTGAATTTTTTACAAATATATAAGGCCATAATAGGTTAGCACAGAATGATAGGTTTACTTATAACCATCATTTCGTTGAAAAAAATGAAAACCTTCGATTTGCATTTCTTTACTTTTGCATTTCAATGAGAATAGCAGAAGATACTTTTAGAACTAAGGGAATGAGAAGGAAATTGATAGACCATCTCAGAGGTAAAGGTATATCTGATGAGAATGTTTTGGATGCAATGATGCAGGTTCCTCGGCATGTGTTTTTTGATACTACTTTTATTGAAGTAGCCTACGAAGACAAAGCATTTCCTATAGGTGCAGGTCAAACTATTTCGCATCCTTATACAGTAGCATATCAATCACAGTTGCTTAATGTGAAAAGAGGAGATAAAATTCTTGAGATAGGCACAGGGTCAGGCTATCAAGCTGCAGTTTTGGTAACTTTAGGTGCTAAACTTTTCACTATTGAACGACAAAGATCACTGTACTTAAAAACGAAAGAAATTCTTCCCAAAATGGGATTTAGGCCTAAGTTTTTTTATGGTGATGGTTACAAAGGGCTGCCGTCATTTGCACCTTTTGACAAACTAATTGTAACCTGTGGTGCTCCATTTATTCCTGAAGACTTAAAAGCACAAGTGAAAATAGGTGGCTTGATTGTTATTCCGGTTGGTGGCGATGATTTACAAAAAATGATGTATTTAAAGAAAATCTCTGAAACAGATTTTGAAATTCAAGAGACAGGGGACTTTGCTTTTGTTCCGATGCTTGAAAACAAAGAATAATATTAATTGATAAATAGCGTTTGCCAATCATGAAAAATTTTAGAAAATATTTTTTAATTTGTGTTTTACTTTTAAGTATTTCGATTAGTGGATTTGCTCAACCTATCGGGCCAGTATACAAAGCCGAGCAAGGCGATTTTGGAATTGGTTTAAAAGTAAATGGACTGATAAATGCCATTTCTGTTTCTCCTCAAACTGACTTTGGAGGAAACAACATATTTAATTTTAGATATTTCTGGAAAGAACAAACCGCATTTAGATTAGGGTTAGGTATAGATGGTTTTAAATCAGCAATTACCAGAGTAGATAGTATCGGTAATGCAAAAGTTGACTATGACTCATCTTCTACATCATTTAATTTTTACTTAAACCCTGAATTTGAAAAACATTTTCTGTCAAATAAAAGATTAGACCCTTTTTTTGCTGTAGGTATCACTTTAGGGCTCTTAGGTAAGAACCAACAAAAAAGTACTAGAATTACAAGTGATACAACAGGTTCAGCAAGAAGAGAATATGATGGGACCTTTGCCGGAGGTGTAAAGTATGGAGTCTATACCAATTGGGGGGTGAATTATTTTTTAGCACCAAAACTCGCCCTTGGTGTAGAGTATCGATTTGGTTTAATAAATGAAAAAATAGGAGGCGATTATAACATTGTTACTATTGATACTCCAATTAGTGGTCAAAGCAGTATAAAACGTTCCATTGGCTCTATTCAAACAACCAACCTTAATTTTGCTATGACAAGCAATGCGATAATCACTTTATCTTATTTGTTTTAATGAAGGCTATTAAAACACATTGCTTAATAGCAGTATGCTTATTATCTTCAATTCTATTTATTGACTGTAAAAGAGGAGAGGATGACCCCGTTTTTAGTTTAAGATCGAGACGGAATAGATTAAAAGGTGAATGGGTTCTGCAAAAAGCTAAATGGATAAATAATGATACAACGGTAGCATTTGAAAACGATCTGATTTTAACAACAATGGATACTATTACAAGCGATTCGCTCACTGCTTCTATTGTTTATAATTTTGAATTATCAGGTCGATACACTATTAAATCAGAGTATTCATACCCGAGTGATTTTAACAATTCAAATAATTTGGCTTTTCAGTTAACTAATGAAAGGATAGGGATTTGGAATTTTAACAATGGAAGTTCTGAAGATCCGAACAAATCAAAATTGATTTTAATTGAAGAAAAAGTAGAGGAAACATCTTCAATTACAGGTTCAAATGTTGAAGCATTTGAAATTGAAGGAGCTACATTGGGCTTTTTATATTCAATAAAGGAATTACGCTATGATAAATTGGTTTTAGAATACAACAAATCAACTTTAACTGAAGCTGGAACTTCGGTTTCAAATGGTACTTTGAGCTTTGTTAAAAATTAGGGTATTTAACGTATTTTTTCGAAAAATGACTTATATCTAAACTTTAGTAACCGTTTTAAAATACTTTCGCATAAAATTTTAATTAAACTAACAATATGGAAAATTTAAAATCATTAGCGGTATTAGGTGTAGCTGCTCTGTTTATTGCACTAGCATTTCAATCTTGTAAAAAAGGTGAAGAAGATCCAGGGTTAAGCCTTTCATCAAGAACGTCAAGATTAGCAGGAGAATGGAAAATGGTATCAATGGACGTAACTGCTAATTCTACTGCAACTATGGACGATCCTAACACAGCAAACTTAGGAAATATAGTTAAAGAAGTAATTACTTCCTCTTATACTTATGATGGAACAACTTTAGTTCAAAATCTTGATATTGCTGAAACTTACGATGACAATACAACAGCATCAGAAACAAGTATATCAACAATTTCTGGTGGTACAGATACGTACTCAGGTAGTTATACTTCTGGAGGAACAACTACAACTAATTCGGGAACAAATCAAGCCACTTATTCTGATGTAATTAACATTGTTATTGAAAAAGATGGAACATTTACTTGGGATGAAGTTTTGGAATCGAGTGAAGTTGATACTTCTAGTTCAAGTGGATATGCTAGAACAACAACTAGCACAGAAACCAATACAGAAAGCCATTCTGGTACTTGGGCTTGGTTAGGAAAAGACAAGCAAAATGAAATAGCTAACAAGCAACGTGTTGCCTTTTGGTTTTCTAATAAAAGTGAAATTTCTTCAATTATTGATGACGCAGTTTATGTTGATACAGATGCAACTGATGGAATTGATGCAACTGCATTCGGCTCAAAATCAACAAGCGTTGTAAACGATACTTATGTTAACTCTAATACTGAGCCTGATGTAATTTGGAATATAATTATGTTGAAAGGAAAAGAAATGAAAGTAGAGATGATGGAGTCTGAAGACCATACCTCAGTTACGACTAACACAACTGTTGTTTCTTTAGGAACATCGACTGTTACAATTAATTCAACAATAGTTTCTACCTCAACTGGTAAAATGGAATTTACTCAAGAATAAATTAATTGGTAACTAATTGACTTAAGAAAAGCCGCTTTAAGCGGCTTTTTTTGTTTAAATAATTTGTTTTCTATCAAACTGGCGTTTAAGATCTTTTTCCTTTATCGATTCTCTTTTATCAAAAAGCTTTTTACCTCTTGCTAAAGCAATTTTTAGTTTTGCTAATCCTTTATCGTTAATGAAAAGTAAAAACGGAATGAGTGCAATGCCTTTGTCTTTTAATTTCTTTTCTATTTTTTTTATTTCGTTTTTAGTCAGTAATAATTTCCGTGTTCTTCTTGGCTCGTGATTGGCATAACCACCATTATCATATTCAGCAATGTGCATGTTTTTAATAAAAACCTCATTGCTTGAGAAAAAACAATAAGATTCCATAATACTTGCTTTACTTTCTCTGATTGACTTAATTTCAGTACCAAGTAACTGCATTCCAGCTTCGAATTCTTCTAAAAATTCGTACTCAAATTTTGCCTTCCGGTTTTTGATTGAAATATTTTGCTTGGCCATTAGTTATCGTTGTTTCACGTATACGTTGGTTCCTATCTGATCGGAAATATTTAGTTCAACCGAACCGTTTATTCTGATTTTTACTGATTGATCAAAACTTATTTTCTCAAGTACTTCTATTGAAGTCCCTAAAATCAACTTTATTTTTTTAAGATAAATCAGAAAATCTTTTGAAGTATCCTTTATTCCAGTGACTAGAGCTAACTCTCCTACTTTAAGGTCAGAAATGAACAGATTTTTTAATGGAGTGAGGTTTCCATCTTTGTCCGGAATAGGATCACCATGAGGGTCGTGTTTCGGGAAACCCATGTAACGATCTAATCGATTAATTAGTTCAGCCGAATCAATGTGTTCTAACTCTTCAGCAATGGCATGAACCTCATCCCAAGCAAATCCTAAGCTATTATGTAAAAAACATTCCCATAGCCTATGCTTTCTAATAATCATTAAAGCTTCTCTTTGTCCACTTATGGTTAAGGATACTCCTTGATATTTTGTGTAATCTACTAGGCCTTTTTTAGACAGCTTTTTAATCATGTCAGTTACGGAAGAAGCCTTGGTATTTAAAAGCTCGCCAATACGATTTGTAGTAGCCGATTTTTTTGATCGGGTGAGCTTAAAAATAGTTTTAAGGTAATTTTCTTCTGACTTACTTGACATTCGTTGAATTTTAGCAAAAATATTCAAGATTGCCATAATAAGACCAATTGATTTAACTCAATCTTGTTACACCATTTCAATTAAAAGCTATGAGTAATTGTATTGCAATTAAATAGTATTAAAAAATAACTTTGCAAAAAATAATAATTTAATGGTTTTACCAATTTATGCGTACGGAAATTCCGTGCTTCGTGAAAAAGGAATTACTCTTGAAAAAGATCATCCGGGCTTACAAGACTTTATTGACAATATGTTTGAAACTATGTACGATTCAAGTGGAGTCGGTTTAGCTTCTCAGCAAGTTGGTAAAGCATATCGGTTGTTTATTGTAGATGCTTCACCTTTTGCAGAGGATGAAGGAAACGAGTATTTGGCGGACTTTAAGAAAACGTTTATTAATCCAGAAATCATTGAAGAAGATGGTGACGAATGGGCGTTTAATGAAGGATGTTTGAGCTTTCCTGATTTACGATTTGACGTTGAAAGAAACGAAAGAGTAAAAATAAAATATCAAGACCGAGAATTTAGTACGCATATTGAAGAGTATACAGGGGTTGCCGCTAGAATCATTCAACATGAATACGACCATGTTATAGGTGAGCTTTTCATAGATCGGATTTCTGGTTTAAAACGGAGAATGCTTTCTAAAAGGTTAGATAAGATATCTAAAGGAATGATAAGCACTTCTTATAAAATGAAATTTGCAAAAGCAAAAAGATAGGCATGAAAAGGATAAGAGTTACAAAGCAATTTACGTTTGAAATGGCTTCGGCCTTGCCGAATTACGATGGTGATTGTGCAAATATTCATGGTCATTCATATAAATTGGATATTACTGTAATTGGAGAGCCAATTGAAGATACGTCAAATCCTAAATTTGGAATGTTGATTGATTTTGGTGATATAAAAAAGGTGGTTAATGGTGAAATTGTAGACAAACTTGATCATTCAATGGTCGTTTCAAAACATTCGGCACATGGCAATTTTGATCCTACAAAATATGGTTTCGGAGGTAAAATCGTTTATACTGATTATCAACCTACGGTTGAAAACATGTTATCTGATTTTGCAACAAGGTTACAAGGGAAATTCCCAAAAGGAGTTGAGCTACATTCAATTAAAATTAGAGAAACTGGAACTGCATTTGCAGAATGGTTTGCTTCTGATAATCAATAATTTGAATTAATATTTTTGACAACGAATAAGAAAATATTTTTTGCTTCAGATTTGCATCTAGGAAGCCCTAATCATGAGGCTAGTCTAGTCCGTGAAAAACATTTTATCAGTTGGTTAAATTATATTGAGGATGAGTGCGATGCACTTTACTTGGTGGGGGATGTGTTTGACTTTTGGTTCGAATACAAGCATGCCGTTCCAAAAGGTTTTGTAAGGCTTTTAGGGAAACTGGCCCAAATGAGCGATGATGGGATTAAAATTTATTTCTTCATTGGCAATCATGATATGTGGGCATTTGATTATTTGCCTAAAGAAATTGGGTTAACAATGTTTCGAGAACCAATCGAAGTTGATTTAAAAGGTAAAAGTTTTTTTATTGGACATGGAGATGGCTTAGGCCCTGGTGATAAAGGATATAAAATATTAAAGAAAGTTTTTGCAAACAAATTTTGCCAATGGCTGTTTGGTTGGATACACCCCAATGTTGGGATAGGTTTAGCTAATTTTTGGTCTAATCGGTCAAGAATGGCCACCGGGGGTTTTGATAAAATCTATCAAGGTGATCAGAATGAATGGCTTTTACAATACTGCAAACGAAAATTAGAACAAAAGCATTATGATTATTTCATATTTGGGCATAGGCATTTAGCTTTAAACAAAGAATTAAACGAGAAAAGTCGATACGTGAATTTAGGTGATTGGATTATTGACTTTACCTATGCTGAGTTCGATGGAGACAAATTAGTATTAAAACATTTTGGTAATCCAAAATAATGGCAGCAATAGTATTAAAAACAGCAGAAGAAATTGAATTAGTTCGTGAGAGTGCTCAAATAGTGTCTCGTACATTGGGAATGTTGGCAACAGAAATTAAGCCAGGCGTAACGCCAATCTATCTTGATAAAATAGCAGAAGAATTTATTCGCGACAATGGAGCAGTTCCAGGTTTTAAAGGTTTATATGGCTGTCCTTCAACTTTATTGACCTCGGTTAATGAGGCAGTGGTTCATGGGCTACCAACAAAAAGACCGCTTGAAAATGGTGATATTGTTTCGGTAGATTGTGGCTCTTTGAAAAATGAATACTATGGCGACCATGCGTATACTTTTAAAGTTGGTGAAGTTTCAGAAGAAGTTAGCTTGCTTTTAGAAAGGACTAAAAAAAGTTTATATTTTGGTATTGAAGCTGCCGTATATGGCAACCGAACCGGTGATATTGGTCATGCTATTCAGTCATATACCGAAGGTTTTGGTTATGGTGTGGTTAGAGAGCTTGTTGGTCATGGATTGGGTAAAACTATGCATGAAGGACCAGAGATTCCTAATTATGGTAAAAAGGGCAGAGGTAAGAAAATAGAAGAAGGAATGACCTTGGCTATTGAGCCTATGATTAATATGGGAACTCGAAGAATTAAACAGTTAAAAGACGGTTGGACTATCGTTACTGCCGATGGTAAACCTTCAGCTCATTTTGAACATGATATTGCGATAATAAACGGTAAGCCCGAGATTCTATCAACCTTTGATTATGTTGAAGAAGCTTTGGCCAAAATGAATAAATAAATTCAAACTAAAACAACTTTAAGTTATGAGTAATATTAGTATATCAAGCAAATTCGACAGTGGGAATATTGAGGTTTTAAAAGCCCAAAGTTTTGATGATATTCAAGTGAATGTTGAACAAGATTCAAATTCAGATTACTTGCAATATTTCTTTTTTAGAGTTTCAGGTATTGAAGATCAAGAGTGTACCATTAAAATCATGAATGCTTCAGAAACTACTTATCCGTTTTGGAATGAGTATTATGTTTATGCGTCATACGACAAACAAAATTGGTTTTTAGTACCAACCGAATACAACGGAAAGGAGCTTGTAATTAATCATACCGCGGCTTGTAATACAGTATATTATGCTTATTACCCGCCGTTTAGCTATGAGCAACATTTAGAACTTATTGGTGAATGCCAGACAAGTGGTTTATGCTCATCTGAGGTACTTGGGCAAACGGTTGAAGGTAGAGATATTGATTTTTTACAAATTGGGTTTCCGTCAAAATCAAAAAAGAAAATTTGGGTAATCGCTCGTCAACATCCTGGTGAGAGTATGGCTGAGTGGTTTATGCAAGGTTTTTTGCGTAGACTTTTAGATGAGGATGATTCCGTGAGCAAAGCATTATTAAATAAGGCTGTGTTTTATGTTGTGCCAAACATGAACATCGACGGAAGTATATTAGGTAATTTAAGAGCTAATGCAGCAGGTGCAAACTTGAATAGAGAATGGGCAGATCCTTCATTAGAAAAAAGCCCAGAGGTTTTTCATGTCAGAAATGCAATGGATGAGCTTGGAGTAGATTTCTGTTTGGATGTTCATGGTGACGAAGAAATTCCATATAACTTTATTTCAGCCTCGGAAGGAGCCCCTTCATACAACGATAAAATTGCTGCTAACGAAAAATCTTTTATTCAATCTTGGATGGGTACCTGTCCTGATTTTCAGGATACCCACGGCTATGATAAAGATGAGCCAGGTAAAGCAGATTTAAGAATTTGCACTCCTCAAATTACAGAAAGATATAAGGCACTTTGCTTAACTATTGAAATGCCTTTTAAAGACAATCATGATTTGCCAGACCCTTTGTTTGGATGGTCAACTACAAGAAGTGAAAAGTTGGGAGCTTCAGTTTTACAGCCGACTTTAGCGATTATAGATAAATTATAAATCTTGTATTTCGACCTTTAGTAAAAGCTTGAAAAACGGGTCTACTTTAATTTCCTGTGGTTTTTCAGAAACGGGAATGACAATTTTTAGGTTTTTTTCTGTCACAATATATTGTTGAGTTTCAAAAGACAATGATTTAGTGTACAACACACCTATTTCAATTGGTAACATAAACGGGGTTTTGCTTTTTTGAAGTTGCTTAATGTTTACTGTTACTTCTTTGTATTTTTCGTTGTATTGGTAGCTATACCTTAAGCTAGGAAGAGTGCTTTGTGTTAACCACTGTTTTTTGAAATCACTTTTAGAGATACCCTTATTGTCAGGAATTAAATCAAAGAGGTTGTTGGTTGAAGCATTCGAGAATTTGAATTTTTCATAATATGATTTCATCCAAGTCCAATTATCACCTTCAAAATAATATTCAGAAATCATATACAAACACCAAGCTGCTTTTTGATAAGTCATTGGGTTTAAAATGGCATTTAAGTTTTCTAAATTAGTTGGGATAACTGAGGTTGAGGGAGCTTTAGTGTTAAACAAGTATACTTTGTCAAATGCTTTTTTCATATACTCGGTAAAAGCTTCATTTCCATAGGTTTCCTTCAGGTACAAGCCTGTTAGGTAGGTTGCGAAACCTTCAGATAACCATATGTCTTCCCAGTTTTTTTCAGACGCTGTATTACCAAACCATTGGTGAGCAATTTCATGTGCTATTAATTCTTCAGCATCCCTTTTGCCTGTAACCGAGCCTTCATGGTAAAATATGCAACCAGCATTTTCCATTCCACCATATCTTGTTTTTGACTGTACATTGGCTAATTTGGCATATGGGAAATCACCTAATCTATCTTCGAAAAAATCTAATATTCCAGTGGCAATAGCGTAATCATAAAAACCATTTTCTTTATCGTTATAATATACCCACGATTGAACATTATTGCCGTTTTTAGAAACAAGGTGTTGGGTTGCGAAATTGGCAGCTCCAAACACCATAACCTTAGTTGGAATAGGATTTAAGCATTCGTATACAGTTAAGGAGTTTAAAGAATCAACCCTTGATGTTTCCTTTAATTTACCATTTGCAACGACCAAATAGTGTGTTGGAGCAGTTATGCTAAAGGTTACCGTTGCTTTTTCATAAGGATGATCGATGCAAGGAAACCAATGATGCGCTCTGTTAGGCCAATTGTCACCAAAAAAAGTTCTATCCCCGTATTTGTTTTCAGAAATAATGAGTCCGTCTTTTGGTATTCCTTTATAACGAATTGCTATAATCTGATTCTTTTTATTCGAGTTTGGTTCACAATTTATTTTTACTCTATTGCCAATTACCTTATAAGAGGCGTTATTATCATTAAACTGTACTTCCGTGATTTTCATGGAAGGCATGATATCAAACCAAATCTCAATTATTGGAGCGAGCTGTTTAAAGGTAATTTCATTTAAGCCATAAATGGAATCATTGTTATCTGAAATTTTTAATGATACATTGTAGTTTAAAATATTAATATCGGTTTGTTTAGGATAATCATCCGCTTTAAGCTCAATAATTCCAAACAGAATTGAAAAAACAAGTAAATACTTTCTCATTTCTTCCTAAAAAATACTTTTATTGGAACGCCTGTGAAATCAAATTTCTCGCGTAAGCGATTTTCAATAAATCTTTTATAAGGCTCCTTAATGTACTGAGGTAAATTACAAAAGAAAACAAACGCTGGATACCTCATAGGAAGCTGAGTTATATATTTAACTTTTATGAATTTACCTTTTATGGATGGGGGAGGGCTCTGCTCAATAATTGGAAGAAGCACCTCGTTTAATACACTTGTTTTAATTTTTTTGCTCCTATTTTTGTAAGCATCATTGCAGGTTTCAAATGCTTTTAAAACTCTCTGTTTGTTCTTTACAGAGGTAAAAACTACTTCAACATCATTAAATGGCGCAAGACGCGCTATTATTTGCTGTTTTACTTCTTTGGATGTGTTGGTTTCTTTCTCTATTAAATCCCATTTGTTTACAACAACAACAACCGCTTTGTTGTTTCTTTCAGCTAAATGAAAAATGTTTAAATCCTGTACACCTAAACCTTCAGCTCCATCAATCATTAAAAGAACTACATCACAATGTTCAATTGCTTTAATGGTTCGCATTACGGAGTAAAATTCAAGATCCTCGTGAACTTTAGATTTTTTACGAACACCAGCAGTATCCACTAGAATCAGCTCAAATCCAAATCCATTAAAAAGAACGTCAGTCGAATCACGTGTAGTACCTGCAATAGGCGTAACTATATTTCTATCTTCACCTAATAATGTGTTTATTAATGACGATTTACCGGCATTAGGCCTACCAACAACAGCAATTCTAGGTAATTCAATATCGTCGGGTTCATCTTCATCTTCAAAAACGGCAACTACGTCGTCTAGCAATTCACCTGTTCCACTTCCATTGATGGCTGAGATAGGATAGATTTCACCCAATCCCATTTCATAAAACTCAGCTGCTTCAGCGGTTCTAGAGGTGGTGTCGGCTTTATTTGCAGCTAAAAAAACTGGTTTTTTTGAACTACGCAGAAGGCCTGCAACCTCTTTGTCCATATCTGTTAAACCATCAATTACATCAACTAGAAATATAATTGCAGAACATTCGTCGAGTGCAATATGCACTTGTTTGTTTATCTCTCGCTCAAACAAATCTTCTGTATTGTCAACATAACCACCGGTATCAATAACTGTAAACTCACGCCCAATCCATTCGGTTTTACCATAATGTCGATCACGGGTTACCCCCGAAAATGAATCAACGATAGCTCTTCGGCCACCAATTAATCGATTAAAAAACGTTGATTTGCCAACGTTTGGTCTTCCTACTATTGCTACTATATTAGCCATACTATGTTTGTAAGTATCCAAACCTACGCAATTCACGCGGTTTGTTTTTCCAATCTTTATTTACCTTAACGTGCATTTCTAAGAAAATCTGCTTTCCAAGAAATGCTTCAATGTCTCTACGTGCTTCAGTGCCAACTCGTTTTAAGTTTTCTCCACCTTTACCAATTACAATTCCCTTTTGTGTGTCACGTTCAACGTAAATTATTGATCCGATGTGAACGGGTGTAGTGTTTTCATGATAAAATTCTATTTCTACCTCACATGAGTAAGGTATTTCTTGACTGTAATATTTAAATATTTTTTCTCTGATTATTTCAGATGCAAAAAAGCGCATGCTTTTGTCTGTTAATTCATCCTTAGGGAAAAATGCTGGAGACTCAGGTAGTAATTTTATAATTAAACTAAAGAGCTGATCAACATTTGCTTTATGCAATGCTGAAATAGGTAAAACTCGAGCGTTAGGTAAAAGTTTAGCCCAGTATTCAAACTCTGTTAAAATTTCTTCTTCTTTTAATAAATCAATTTTATTTATTACAACAAAAACCGGTTTGGTTTGCTTCGATAATTTGTCAAAAAGCACTTTATTTTTTACCTTATAGTCCTTTGCCTCGACAACATAAAGCAATAAATCGGCATCTGAGAGAGCCGTTTCAACAAAAGACATCATACCTTCGTGAAGTTTGTAAGCCGGATTTACGATACCAGGGGTATCGGAATAAACAATTTGAAAATCCTCACCATTTACTATCCCCATTATTCGATGCCTTGTGGTTTGGGCTTTTGAGGTGATAATAGATAATTTCTCGCCAACCAAAGCATTCATCAAAGTCGATTTCCCAACGTTAGGATTACCTATAATATTTACAAAACCAGCTTTGTGTGACATAATTATTTGATTGCTTGCAAAGAAACTAAAAAGTGTTACATTTGTAGCCCGAAACGGGAAAACGTTCTGCTTAAGAAATAAAACAAACTCATTGAGTTTTAAAAATATATCGCGGAGTGGAGCAGTTGGTAGCTCGTCGGGCTCATAACCCGAAGGT
>TARA_B110000037_G_scaffold216307_1_pt1 | contig 26960 bp, 26 predicted proteins | sample TARA_B110000037 | Tara Oceans TARA_B110000037 (sample SAMEA4397196) | marine metagenome | biome: Polar Biome; feature: [MIX] marine epipelagic wind mixed layer (ENVO:01000061); material: water (ENVO:00002006), including particulate matter (ENVO:01000060) such as... | depth 10-100 m
ACAAAGGCCGAGCCTTTTTCATCAGTCTCAACGACGGGCCAGTTGAAGCTGCGCGTTTGCGGTCGAATCTGGGCGAAAGGTATCGGAGTTCCGTTTTGGTCGACAACGAAGACGTTGGGTGAGCAGGAAGCACACACAATGGCAACCAACAGGAGATGAAGTGATTTGATCACTGGGCCGTTGAGAGGAATTCCTCCTGGGCGATGCGCTCGGCGGTCTTAAAGTCGTTGGCTTCAGAGGTTTCTCCGACGAGTTCGTCACGGTATTTGTCGATCATGGCCTCGACAGGCCAGGCGCTTGCTTCTCCAAAGGCGCAGACCGTCTTGCCGTCGATCTGGTAGGCGATCTCTTCGAGAGTTTTGACGTCCTCGGGAACAGCTTGGCCGTTTTCGATGCGGTCGGAAACTTTCTTCATCCACGTCGAGCCTTCGCGGCACGGGGTGCATTGTCCACACGATTCGTGGGCGTAGAAGTGGGTGATATTATTGAGGACCCAGGACATGCGGCGGGAGTCGTCCATGACAATGACTCCACCTGAACCAGCCATGGAACCGGCGGCGGCGAGAGTGTCGAAGTCGAGGGGGAGATCCCAGAATGACAAGTCCTTGGCATCGTCGCCACGACCGATCGTGAAGGATTCGTTACAGCGAAGGATTTTGGAGGAAGAACCACCGGGGATGACGGCTTTGAATTTCCGTCCGTCTTTGGGGCCGCCGCACATGTCGTAAAGAAGTTCGCGGAAAGTGACTTTGCCGACCTCGACTTCGAAGTAGCCAGATTTTTTGACATCCCCGGAAACGCAGAGGATACGGGTGCCCGAGTTACGCGGCGTACCAAGTTTTACGTATTCAGCACCTCCCATGCGGAGGATGTGGACGACGTGGCAGAGGGACTCGGCGTTGTTGACAATGGTTGGAGCCATGTAAAGTCCCATGGCAGCGGGGAAGTAGGGGGGCTTGATTCGAGGGTAGGGGCGCTTGCCTTCAAGCGATTCGATCAGACCGGTTTCTTCGCCACAAATATAGGCGGCCGCGCCACGGTGGACGTAGATTTCGAGATCAAAACCGGACCCTTGAATGTTTTGGCCAAGGAAGCCTTTTTTCAGGGCTTCAGCGATGGCCCTTTCCAGAGTGATGGCGGCCTCGGGAAACTCCTCGCGAATGTAAATGTAAGCGGTGTGAGCTCCAACGGCATAGGCCGAGATGACCATGCCCTCAATGAGTTGGTGCGGATCCTGGTGGACGATATAGCGGTCCTTGAAGGTGCCCGGCTCTGATTCGTCGCAGTTGCAGATGAGGTAAACCGGCTTGGTATTTTTGGGCGGGATGAAGCCCCACTTGATACCGGTTGGGAAACCGGCACCACCCCGTCCGCGCAGGCCAGAGCTTTTCACGTCTTCGGTGACCGCCTTGGGATCCATGCCGAGACTTTTCTTGAGTACTTCGTAGCCACCATCATTGAGATAGGTTTCGATGGATGTGTCCCAACCCTGTCGGTCCACATTTTTAAAAATTAGACGGTGCTCTTTCTCGTGAGGTTCCTTGCCGGGAAGGTATTTGATGTCAGACATGGGAAAGGAAGCGGTTAACCGTTGTATTGAGTGATTAGATCCTTGGCCTTGTCAGCGGTGACGTCTTCGTGGAAGTCGTCATTGACGAGGCAAACTGGGGCGGTCCCACAGGAGGCGAGGCACTCTGCGTATTCTACTGAGTAGTTACCGCATGGTGAGACTGAGATGGGGTCTTTGTGACTATCTGCTCCGCTGCGGTCGATCCCGGTGATTTCGCAAAGCTTGGCCATCAGTTCGTAGGATCCTCCCATGGCACAGGAGAGGGTGCGGCAAACGCGGAAGTGGTGTTTGCCGGGAGCCTTTTGTCGAAAACCCGGGTAAAAGGTGACAACTTCGACAACCTTGATGGGGGCAATGTCGAGTTTGCCCGCGACCCAGTCGATGGACTCGGGGCTGATAAAGCCGAAGTGATGTTGGACCTCGTGAAGAAGAGGGAGAACTGCAGAGCGGCGCTGATCGGCGGGATAATGGTCGATGCGTTGATCAGCCGTTTGCTCCAGTTCGGGCGTGACCTTGAAGGGAGGGAAGTTGATCGTGCCGGGGGTTACCGGCGAGTGGATATTCTTTTTCAGGACCGATGGTTCAGATCCGCCATACTTTAGAAGCCTCCGGTCGATTGGTCGTGCTTTTGGAACGTCGACTTTGACGGGAGAGTAGAGACGAATATATTCCAAGCGCTTACGGTTAATAGCGCGAGGGCTGGGGACTTCAATTTTGGAGCTCACCTTGCGAGAAATCAGTTAGGAGAAAAAATGTTAGCGGTCGCACTCGCCCATCACGAAGTCGAGTGAGCCGAGGATGGCGGGAATGTCGGAGACCATGTGGCCTTTGAGAAGCTCGGAGCAGATGCTGAGGTTGACGAAAGACGGCGCACGGATCTTTAGGCGATTGGGAACTCCGCCGCCCTTGGAATGAATGTAAAAGCCGAGTTCCCCCTTTGGGTTTTCGGCGGCAAAGTAAACCTCGCCTTCTGGTGCTTCGATGCCCTGGGTGGCCACGATGAAGTGGTGGATCAATTCCTCCATGGACATGAGGACGCGCTCCTTATCAGGGAGAGTTGATTTTGCGTCGCCGACGTTGATTTCTCCCTCGGGAAAGTCGGCGAGGACCTGCCGGATGATTTTGATGGACTGGCGCATCTCCTCCATGCGGATGAGGTAGCGGTCGTAGCAATCACCGTTCTCGCCGATGGGAACGTCGAAGTCGTATTTTTCGTAGCCGAGGTAGGGACTGTCCTTGCGAAGATCGCGGGCGACTCCGCAGGCGCGGAGGTTTGGGCCGGTCATGCCATAGCTGATGGCGTCCTCTTTGCTGATGGTGCCAACGTCGCACATGCGCTCGAGGTAGATCTTGTTCTTGTTAAGAAGGGCGGCAATCTCGGCGATGGTTTTTTCGCACTCATCGAGGAATTTGAGAATGTCTTGGTCAAGTCCTTCTGGCATGTCGCGGATCTGGCCGCCAACACGGGTGTAGGAGGTCGTGAAGCGAGCTCCGGTAAGTTGCTCGCAAAAGTTGTAGATCTTTTCACGCTCGGCGAAAGTATAGAGAAAAACGGTCATCGCACCCACGTCCATGGCGCAGACTCCGACGCCAAGCATGTGCGAGGAAATGCGTGCTAATTCACAGCATAGAACGCGGAGAGCCTGGCCTCGGGGCGGGAGTTCCCAGCCCATGAGTTTTTCGACTGCGCAAGCGTAGGCAACATTGTTGGCAAGAGGAGCGAGGTAGTCCAACCGGTCGGTATAGGGAACGAACTGGTTGTAGTGCATGTTCTCAGCGATTTTTTCATCGCCACGATGCAGATAGCCAATATGGGGCTCGGCCTTTTCAATGATTTCGCCGTCCAGCTCGAGAACGAGACGAAGAACGCCGTGGGTCGCGGGGTGGGAGGGGCCCATATTAAGCACCAATTTTTCGCCGAGGACATCATCGGTCTCCGCCTGGTAATCGTTTGCGGCTTTTGCTGCCACAGCGGCAGCATCCGGGGCCTCGTAAGTCGTGGTCTTGCTCATGTTAAGACAGCAAGATGAAACTCCCGTTCCACGGGGGTCGCAAGGACTTTGTGAAATATTTCACAAAGTCCGAATTAGTATCGTGTTGGAAGGAGGGTGACCTGGACCGGATTGTAGTAGTCGGAAGGCGAAAAGAGCCACCCGGGCTTCCTGGTAATGAGGTCGTAGTTCGTGAGCAGAAATTCGGGGAGGAATTGGTTGCTATTGGGCTCATACAAGGTGCGACCGGTGTAGCGGCCGTAGATTTTGTATTCGTAGTTGTTGTCGAATCCGTAGTTGGGGCTCGGACCATCCTCTTGAAATCGGTCAGGGTTCTTCTTTTTCGCTTCGTTAAAAATGACCAGCTTGGCGTTTTTCGCAGACTGGCCGGGTTTACGCAGGTAGCCCCAAAAGCGGGTTTTTTTGACGAAGTAGCGGCGACCGTAGTAAAAGTCACCCCGAGGTTCGGCTGCGATTTGGGCTTTGCGGACATTGGGAGGGGGGAGTGAGCCCATGTTGCCAGCGTCAGAGAGGCTATCTGAGCAGGAAGGCAGAAAAACGGCGGCGAGGGCTAGGAGAAAAAGGGCGCGCATTGAGGGGGTTCTCACTTTTTGAATCGGTGGGGTCAAGCTCCATGAGGCGATTCAAAAAGTCCCGCTTGAAAGATCGTGAGCTATGCCGCTTATTCCTCCTATGAATTTGACGCGGACAGCCTATGGCACTTGGAGTGGTGGACGATACATGCACTTCGGTGAGGTCCTGGAGGAGGCTCGCTATCAGGATTGCATCCGCGTCGCCTACGAAGCGGGAATCCGGACTTTTGTGACAGCCGATGTTTATGGTCAGGGAAAAGCGGATGCCGCTCTGGGAGAGGCGCTGTCAGGCTATTCTCGTGACAGTTATTGTCTGGTGGGGATGCTGGGGCACGATTTTGTGGATGGTGAGCGTGAGGGCAGCAAAGGATACCCGCGTTTTACCAGCCCCTCCCTTCGCTCAGCAGCGGGATACCATGATTTCCTTCGCCGGGCGTGTGAAAGCTCGCTTAAGAATTGCCGGACCGATCACTTCGATCTCGTCATGTTGCACAACCCTGACGAGATTGGTTACACCAGCGAAGCGGTTTGGAAGGGGATGAACGGGCTCAAGGAAGAAGGCCTTTCCCATCGATTGGGAATTGCCCCGGGGCCGGCCAATGGATTCACTCTCGATCTCTTGCACGTCTTCGAAAACTTTGGCGAGGTTCTTGATTGGGCAATGATTATTTTGAATCCGCTGGAGCCGTGGCCCGGTCAGCACGTTTTAAGTTCAGCTCAGGCGAACAAGGTTGATGTCCTGACCCGCGTGGTCGACTACGGTGGTCTTTTTCATGGGGATATGAAGCCGGGCCATGAATTCCGACCGGGCGATCATCGCTCGTATCGACCTGATGGCTGGGTTGAGCGAGGTAATGATGCGATGGCTCCGATGCTCGAAATCGCGGAGAGGCATGGGCTCAGCTTGATCCAATTTGCTTCGGCGTGGAATCTTTCTCAGAATCCGGTGAAGTGTGTCGTGCCAACGGTGATACAGGAGGCCGGTGACGATGCCGTGCCGATTGAAGATAAGATTCGTGACTACGCTGCGACGCCGGAGGACTTCAGATTTTCTGAAGAGGAAATAGAAGCGATTCGTGCGATGGGCGATAACACTGGCTGCATGATGCTAAAAGGTGCGAGCAAGCGTCATGAAGGTCCATGTGACCGTCCTGATGAGTGGCCGATGCGAGGAGAGCTTCTGGAGTTGGCCGGGCGGTATGGGCTGACGAAGGAGTGGTGATCAATTCGCGGCCTTTTTACAAAGGGCCATCAATCGGAGTTTGTGTTCTTCCGTTGGCTTGAAGAAGCCAGTGCGGATTCTTCTCTCTCACCCAATCGATGAACGGGATGACTTCATCGGGCTTTTTCATGCCGTGAAGCAGGCCGGCGACGGCGTCCGAAAGCGGGTCCTGTTTTTCGCATTCGCATGAAGTGTGGTTCGTGAAGACACGATCGCCGGAAAAGGTTTGGTGCGTTGGGACAGGATGAAGTGAAGCCCTTTCGCCGCCACTAAAAGTAGAGGCAGGGATTCTTCAGCGGATTTTTCGAGCACAAAAAACCCGGGAGATTTTCCCGGGTTTGTCTGCGGAATAGGTCGGCAGCCTGCTAACCCTTGTGATTGATGATAATGATGTCTCCGGGTTGAATGTCGGGATATCCATCGGGGGAGTAGCCGTGGGGGCGCATGGTGGCGACGTATTCTCCAGTCTCCGCGAGGCGATCGATCTGGATGGTTCCAATGATGCCGGTGTTGCGGCGCACGGCGAGTATTTTGCCTGGTTGGAAGTTGGTGGCGCTGGGGCTGGGCGTAAAGATGACGAGGGCGTTTTCTTTGTTGGCGGTCGTGACGGTCCCCATGGCGAGAGCGTTCTTGATGCGAAAAGCGGCCATGCTTTGTTCTTTTTTAGCTTCCGATTTTTCTACGAAGATTTTATTATTTTCCTTTTCGACAGCCTCTTTCTCGATCGCAAGGACTTCTTTCTCACTCTCGAGGCTCGCAATCTTATCTTTCTGAGCTTCGATCACGCGTTTCATATCTTCTGAGACAGGCCCAACTTCTGTGCTCACTGGAGCGGTTGGGATGACCGGAGCAGGAGTTGTCGTCCTGAGTTGACTGAGTTCAATGAACTTTTCTTCGGCTTTGATTTTTTCGATCTCTTCCTTGAGTGCGGCGAGTTCCTCCTTGCTGTCCGAGTTTTCCCGGTTCTTGGTGAAACCTCCAAAGGACAGGGCAAAGCCGACGACGAGCAGGAGGGACGTCGTTCCAAGGAGGATATTCGTGGTGTTCATAGGTGTGAGGGGATCATAGAGGGGCAGGGTGGGATTTGTCAAAAGCGGATCTTTTATATTGTGGTCCTACTTGCAGGATGAAAATGAGTCGTTAAAGTCTCGATATGTTAAACGAATTTGAAGTTTTGGCAGCCGGAGTATCGAGTGGCGAGTTCTTTGGGATTCCGATGCTTTATTGGATTATTCTTGGAGGCTCAATGTTGTTGAGCTGGATGGTGGGGAATAAATTGAAGAGCCGGTTTCGTGAGCATTCTCAGGCTCCTCTTCCCTACAGCGGCCGCGAGGTGGCAGAGAAGATGCTCGCAGACGCAGGGATCAGGGATGTCCGCGTCATCAGCACGCCGGGTCAGCTTACCGATCACTACAATCCTTCCGATAAGACGGTAAACCTGAGTGAGGCAGTTTACAATATGCGTAATGTTGCAGCTGCGGCAGTGGCAGCGCATGAATGCGGTCACGCGGTGCAGCATGCAAAGGCCTACGTCTGGTTGAAGTTCCGGTCTGCCATGGTTCCTGTGACGAACATCGCTTCCAGCATGATGAACGTGATCTTCATGATTTCCATTGTGGGAATGATCGCTTTCAAAATGCCGGCACTCCTTTGGCTCTTTGTGGGCTGTTTGGCGATTACCACGCTCTTTGCCTTTGTGACTCTCCCTGTCGAATTTGACGCTAGCATGCGGGCGCTGGCTTGGATGGAAGGGAGTGGTGTCGCGGCTTCGATGGATCAGGGGCGGGCCCGGAATGCTCTTTTTTGGGCTGCCATGACCTATGTGGTGGGCGCGCTTTCCTCGCTGACAATGTTGGCTTATTACCTCTTCCAGATGTTTGGAGGAAATGACGACTAACTCGGTCGTTGATGGACTTCACCGAGATCGATCGCGAGGACTTTCGCAATCTCTTAAGTGAGATTGCGGAGGCTCATATGCCCTTCGGGAAATATGGGCCTGAGCATTACCCACCCAGAGGAGTGCCATTGACTGATTTGCCTCCGGAATACTTTACTTGGTTCGCGGAGCGAGGATGGCCCAAGGGTCGGTTGGGTGAATTGATGGCGATGGTGTCTGAAATCAAGGCAACGGGAGCAGAGCAGATTTTCGAACCGATCCGCAGAGCCCGTGGTGGCCGGGTGTCGGTCCGGAAGAGGCGGCCAAATACAGATTTTTAACGATAGATAAAGTCGGCGACGACCATTCGATGATCCGATTTGGCTCGCTTAAAGGCGCGAGAGCGGACGGGGACAAGCTTTTCGGAGCTATAGATGTGGTCGATTCTCAAGAGGGGGAGTGACCGGTGATAGGTGTTGGCCCAGCCGGTGCCGACTTCATCGAAGGCATCGGTGAATTCCGGCTCGAGTAGCCGATAAACCACGTCATTGGCAGGTGCATTAAAGTCACCTGCAATGATGGTGGGAATGCGGGGATACGAGGTCTTTTGTTTGAGCACGCTGAGGGCGTACGAGAGCTCGGTTTGACGAAGGTTACGGTTGTGACTGTGCTCATGCCAGCACTCGCGGTCAAATAAGCGGAGGTTGGTGGCGGCAGGCTGGAGGTGGACGTTGAGGAGCTGAAGGTGGCGTCCATTCGGCATTTCGGCCGAGAGAAGCTGGCTGCGGTATTTGGGAACTTTAATCTGGCTGTTGATGGTTCCCCGGACGATGACCCCACAGGCTTTGGAACGGTCGTAACGATAGTCGCCGTTACCGTTGAAGAGTTCATCGATGAGGTGCTTGAGATGGTAGGCGTAAGGGATTTCTTGAAGGAAAATGATGTCGGGTTTGAATCCGCGGATTGCGTCCGTGGGATTGGTGCGACCGGCACAATTGAAGGTGATGACCCGGAGAACTTTGCTGCCGGCATGGTGCTTGGGTGGGCCCTCTACGAGAGGCTCGATGCCGAGGCGACCCAGAGAGCGGGCTTCATCGGAAATAATAAGAATCGTGAAGGTCCAGATGAGGACGGTGAGGAGAGAAAGACGGGCGCGGTAAACAATGAAGGAGAAGATTCCCAAGATCAGTCCGATTGAGCCCCAGACCCAGATTGGGAAAACTGTGAATGCAGCAAATCGGAGAGGGAGTCGAACGTAGAGGATTACGGTAAAAAGATGCAGTGCCAGAGAAAGGCCCAGCAACGCCATTGGCACAGGGTGCCATGGACGTCGGTAAATCATACGTTGTTTTTGGGGCAGGACGGCTTCAGGTGATCAAGCGACCTTTGAAGACTTTAAGGGCTTCCACAATTAGTGGATCGTTATGAAATTCATCGTGCTCCGGGGCGGCGGCCTCTTTTTTATTGTTGGGCTGATTCGGTTTTGGATCGGGGTTGAGGCGGATTGGATCGGGGGCGGGGTCGATTGCGACATCCGGAGCACTCGCGATGAGTTTATCAATGGGGTCGAGATTTTTGGTGTCAGGCGATGGTGGTCGGACTGGTTCTGGAGCAGGTTCCGGCTTAGGTTGGGGCGCTGCGGAAGGCTCCGGCGGATTTCCCGAAAGAGCGGCGTTAATTTCTTCGGGGTCGGCCTTGCCAATGGTGGTGATGACATCGCTAAGACGAATCTCCTGAAGGTTTTGCATGGCTTTGAGGGAGGCGATTTCCAGATGCAGGCGTTTATTGGAAGTCCACTTCATGCGGGCCTCGGCTTCGGAAAAGGTGTCGATGATGGCAAGGAAACGATCAGCTTTGAGAGATTCAGAGGCATTGCTGAGGTCGGTCCAGAGGGCCTCAGGGAAACCTTCACGACCGGCAGAGGGATCGAGCATGGCGACGACAAGTGCGCGAATGGCTCCGACGACTTCGCCGAGGAGTTGGGAGAGGTCTTTTCCTTTCTCGAATTGTTCGTAGATGACGGAAAGAATGCGGCGAGGGTCTTTCTGAAGGATGCCAAGGAGAAGAGCTGCGACCGTTTCACGCGAGGTGAATCCGAAAATATCGAGGACATTGTGCTCTGTGATCTCGTTTCCGCAGAAGGCAACGAGTTGGTCGAGCATGGACTGGGCATCGCGCATGCCACCATCGGCGCCCTTGGCAATGGCCCAAGCAGCGGAGTCATCGAGTTTGACTCCTTCCTCAGTGGCAATGTGCTGGAGGTGTCCGGCGATAATGTCCGTGGGGATGGGGCGGAGGTCAAAACGTTGGCAGCGCGAGATGATGGTGGGAAGAATCTTGTTGGGTTCGGTGGTGGCGAAGATGAATTTGACGTGGGGAGGGGGCTCCTCGAGGGTTTTGAGGAGGGCGTTAAAGGCGCCAGTGGTGAGCATGTGAACCTCGTCAATGTAGATGATGCGGAAGCGACTGCTGGCAGGAGCAAAGCCAACTGTTTCAAGGAGTGAGCGGACTTCATCGACCTTGTTGTTGGAAGCCCCATCAATTTCGAGGACATCGAGGGCGCGTCCCTCGGCGATCTCAACGCAGACGGGATCATCGGGATCGAAGTCGATGGAGGGACCGTTAGGACAGTTGAGGGCTTTTGAAAAAATACGGGAAGTGGAGGTTTTTCCGGTGCCGCGAGGTCCGACGAAAAGGTAGGCGTGGGCGAGGCGATCTTGTTCGATGGCATTGCGCAGAGTGCGGACAACGTGGTCCTGACCCAAGACATCGTCAAAAGTGCGGGGGCGGTATTTTCTGGCAAAGACCTGGTAGCTCACAAAGTGGATTGTAGGGACGAAAGAGGGTTTGTCAGTGCCGAGTTTCGGAAATACTTTTCGAGAGGAAAGAGTTCGGGGAAAGTGTTACCATTTCCAATGGTAGTTCTTTCTTCTAGCGAGGCGCGGGAGGCGACTGGATGAGGAGGCAACCCTCGAGAAGTGGCTGGAGAACATGGACGAAGTGTTGCTCCTGATCGCGGAGGCGTTCGCCGAAACGTTGTTCGACCTGGGTGAGGACGTAGTCGAGGTCAGCGCGGACAAGGGCATTGATAGGACCTCGGACGCAAGCAAGGAGAAAGCAGTTTTCCCCACCGCGGACCACCGCAGTGTTGCGGTTGGGCAGTTCGAAGCTTTTGCGGAGATCGCCGTCTTGATCCTTGAGTTCGTCAACCAAACGGCTGAGGTCGTATTTGATTTTACGCGGAGCCGAGTGTCTCGAGGGATCGTGGCTGGCGTAAGAAATGAGTGAGTTGGATTCATAGCGGAGAAGATAGACTTCCTCAACGCGATAACGATGGGTGTGATCGAAGACGATATCGTCATAGGTGCGACTGGTGAAAAGGGCCTTGAGACGCCAGGCAAAGCGGTCAAAAACGCTGATTTTCCCGAAATGATGCATGGTTTGCATCTGCTCGGCGATTGCGCGGCGGACGGTGGCGCGGAGCATGGGCTCCAGAGACATGTGAAGGTCGGTCTTGGACGCGTAAAGAGCTTTTTCAAGAGAGGTTTCAACGATCGGAAGGAGGGCTTCGTGGGGGGCTGCGACCGGCTTTGTTTCCCCTGATTTGTTTTCGATCGGAGGAGGCGTGGCGGCATCGATCTCAGAGTCAGGAATGGGTTGGGCGAATGAAGGCTCCTTTTGAGATGGTGCGATGACCGGTGCAGGCATGGCGACAGGAGGCTTGTTCATCGCAGAGGAGTCGGCATCGCGCAGGGCCCCGGGTGCAGGAACCTGGCGGGTGGAGGCAGGCGGGTAGTGGGCGTTGAGGGTGGCAGGGATCTCTGTCGTGAAAGCAGGTCTTGGGGCTTGCGATTCAGATGAGGTTGATTCGGAAGGCATGGAATTCCCCGAGAGAAGTTCGGCAATTCCGGGCAAGGAGGTGCGTCGTTCGAGATGTTCGAGGGTGCTGGTCTGGGGGGGTGTCATTTGAGGGGGGGGATTCAAATCTGTGGACTAGAGCAGGAACCCTTCGTTGAGCTTTTGATCGCCCGCGTCAGCCATGCCAGCACTGGCGAGCCGGGTAAAGCGGCTCTTAAGTTCGCTGTGGCCTGTCTTATTGAGAAGGCTGGGAAGTGCTTCTTGGAGGCCCGGAGAGGCCATCGCGCGGGGAGTTTCCTCAATACGAGAGATGCGATCATGCATTTGTTGCAGGTCTCTTCCGATCAGGATCTCACGGATCCTTTCAACATGCTGAGGGGAGTTCAGCGGAGAGGAGGTCATAGTCGCAGATAGTTAGGCTGGTCCCTGGCCGACAAAGCGGTGAACAACGGTGAGGGGCTAACAAGTGTGTTGGATAAGATTATTGTGGAAGAAAGGGGCGGTGCAACAAAATCCTCGATGGTTAAGATATTGTGACTATCATCTCTCAAGGGTTTTTCTTAAAACTGAGGAAAGACTTTCGGGTGAAGATAGGTTAGCTATAGTTCAACCAATGGCTCGCGAAAGGAAAGACCCACCGAAGAAGAAGGCAAAAAAAGATGATAAGGCAGTCGATCTCACAAAAGGGTACGCCAAGACGCGAAAGAGCCTGATTGCCCGTCTTGAAAACTGGGAAGATCAACGAACTTGGGATGAATTCTACCAGACTTACTGGAAGCTGATCTATTCGGTGGGAATTAAGGCTGGACTTCGTCATGATGAAGCGTTTGACACAGTTCAAGAGACGATTCTCTCCATTGCCAAACAGAGTAAGAAGAATCTCTACGATCCTAATCAGGGCTCGTTTAAGACTTGGCTGATGAACATGACCCGTTGGAGGATCAACGATCAGTTTCGAAAGCGTAAGAAGGATACCGCGATGCCAGGGGGAGGATGGGAGGATGATCGGAAGACGGCGATTATTGATCGATTCGAAGATCCCAAGGGTGATTTGCTAGAGAGAATGTGGGATGTGGAATGGAAAAAAAATGTCGCAGACATGGCGTTGACGAAAGTGAAAGCTCAAGTCTCTCCGAAACAATACCAAATTTTCGATTATTACGTGGTGAAGCAGTGGGATGCCAAGAAAGTTCAGGACCACCTCGGGGTGAGTATGGCTCAGGTTTATCTCGCTAAGCATCGCGTAGGTTCCGTTCTGAAGAAGGAATTGGTGAAGCTCGAGAAGGATGCAAAAAAAGATTAGGCCTGACCCATTGATCCCGGATCATGAAGTCCTCCGTAAGATCGGAGGCGGAGCTTATGGTGAAGTGTGGTTGGCTCGCGGTGTGACGGGTGCGATGAGGGCGGTGAAGTTTGTCTATCGGGAGGATTTTTCTGATAAACGGACCTTTGAGCGGGAATTTGAAGGAATTCTCCGATTCGAGCCGATTTCCCGGGATCACCGGGGTTTTGTGAATATCCTTCACGTGGGACGGAGCGATGACCAATCGGAGTTTTACTACTATGTGATGGAATTGGGCGATGACGCCCATGAAGAGGGCGACATCAATCCGGTTGAGTATGAGCCTCGAACTTTACGGACGGACATGCTTCGGGCGAGCGGTTCGCCGCTCCCGACAGAATTTTGTATCGATACGGGTCGACGCCTTGCCGAGGCGCTCGAAGAATTGCATCAGCGTGGTTTGAGCCATCGGGATGTGAAGCCCTCGAACGTGATCTTTGTCGACGGAAAGGCGAAGCTGGCTGACATTGGTCTGGTCGCGGCAAAAGACCAGCGGACATTCGTGGGGACCGAGGGATTTGTGCCTCCAGAAGGGCCCGGATCAGCGGAGGCTGATATCTATAGTCTGGGGAAGGTTCTCTACGAGATGGCGACGGGCATGGATCGACTCCAGTTTCCCGAGTTGCCTGACAAGGGGCCCGGGGATGACCACCGAAAGAAGTGGATCCGCCTCAATCGCCTGATTTGCGATATCTGCGACCCCAGGATTTCGAAACGAAAAATAAAAAGTGGTCATGAGTTGGCCGACTACCTGAGCCGTTTGCAGGAAGGGAAAGCGGCGGTGAAAAAGGTTCCGGTTGTGGTAAAGATTGGATTTGCGCTGATGGCGCTTGTTGGTCTCTTTGCAAGTCAGATCTGGGTTGAGAATACCTGGGGAACTTACATCATTGAGGGGAAGCGTGAGCCTCTGCCGGTGCGGTATGTGATGGTGAAGGTTTTAACGGATCCGGAAGGAGCTGAAGTGTTAAATTTGGAAGGTGAGATTGTGGGCATCACGCCGGCCAATCTCTTGAATCAGCAGATCGGTACTCTGTTGAGATTCTCTCTCAGGGCACCCGGGTATCGGGAGCTTGAGGTTTCCCAAGAGGTGCGGGATAACGGTCGCCAGGTGATGTTGATCAAGGAGACCCTGCCCTTGTTCTCGCCTCCGAAAGAGGGCGAGCCTTGGAAGGATGCCCTAGGCAATGCTTTCCATCCCCATGGAGAGGATGGAGACCAGCATGTTTCCACGGAGCATGTTTCGGAGCTGGATTGGAGGAACTTCCTAGAGGAGACCAAGAAAAAACTCCAACCGATCGTCTTCGAGCATGGTAATAAAAAGATCGTGGCCGTGCCAAGGGAGTGGGCCGACGAGTATGCCCAGTGGTTGATGAATAAGTGTGTGAGAGAGGGGTATTTCAAAGAGTATTCCGAGCAATATCCGGAGATGAACCGGCAGATCATCGCGGACTACGACCTCAGGTTTCTGGAAAATAAGCTTCCTGATACGACAAAAAAGAACGGTAAGATTCTCAGACCGTTTTTCTGTCTGGTTCGTCCCATTCCATATGGAATGATCAGCGTCGATACGGTGCCGACTGGGGCATACGTCTATATTGATGGGGTCTCTATTGGTGTGACTCCTTATCGCGAAGATAACGTTCCTCCGGGAAAGTATGAATTTAAGTTTGTTCTGGGCGGGAGAGAGAGCAAGGAGGTGACTTTCAATCTTCCTGATACTGGGAATATCAATGAAATCTTCTCTCTCCCGGACGATAACAGTCATGAGCCTGGAAAACGTTGGGTTAACAGTCTCGAAATGGTTCTGGAACCATTGGGAGATGGCCTGATGGTCTCGGCTTGGGAGACCCGGTCCAGGGATTACAGGGCTTTTTTGGAGGCGAAGAAACAGAAGCTGGGGGAGGTGCTTCTCGATCAAGATCCGCTTGTTCCGGTGGCAGGTGTGACTCGGGCTGAGTGCGAGGCATTTTGTGAGTGGCTTACAAAAAAGGAGCGTGTCAATCTGATCACGGAGGACTTTCGTTATCGTCTGCCTACCGACCGTGAGTGGAGCCTGATGGTAGGAGTGATCGAGGTTGGGGAGACTCTGGCGGAACGTGAAAACGAGGCCCTCAATGTGGGTGTCTACCCATGGGGAGAGGAATTCCCACCGATTTCTGGTGCGGGTAACTATGCTGACGTTACTGCAATTGATTTATCCGACCGGACCATCTCCGGTTATGAGGATGGCTTTATCAGACTGGCTCCGGTTGGGGAGTACACTAAAAACATCTTTGGGCTTTTTGATCTTGGGGGGAATGTCCACGAGTGGATTTTAGATTTCTATCCCGGAGATGATACGGTTGGGGTTCTTCGAGGAGGGGGCTGGAACACCTTTAGTAAATCTCATCTCGAATCCCGGTCTCGTTATGCTGCGGATGTGAATTCGAGGGAAGAGGGCTATGGCTTTCGAGTTGTGCTTGCCAAGGACCATGACGGTGGACAGAAAGGGTACGACGAAAACGAAGAGAGCGATGGTAGAGATTCAAATTGATTACGAAGGTCAGCTGAGATGCAGCTCCCAGCACATGCCCTCGGGCACAAAGATTGAGACTGATGCGCCGGTGGACAATCTGGGGCGCGGAGAGAGCTTTTCTCCGACCGATCTTGTTGCCACAGCTTTGGGAACTTGCATGGCGACAATCATCGGAATTACCGCACGCCACAAAAACATCGATGTTCGCGGAATGCGCGTGATCGTGAAAAAAGAAATCTCCGCAGATCTTCCCCGACGAATCGCAAAGTTATGGGTGGAGGTCTTTATGCCTCTAAATGAGGCGCATCCAGACAAGAAGATCTTTCAGAGTGCCGCTCTAAGTTGCCCAGTTCAACACAGCATTCACCCGGAGATCCAAGTGAATATAACTTGGCATTGGGAGCCGGAAACGGCTGCGCCAGCCCACCCGTAAGACGCGAGATGGACTGGCTCATGAGTATCAGAGTTTCATTTCAGGAAATATCGACCATGCCGTAATCGCCATCCGGTTTGCGCCACACGATGGAGGTGACGTCGCGGCGGGCATTTTTGAAGATCACGAACGGATGTTCGGTGAGATCGAGTTCCAGGACTGCCTCTTCCTTGAAAAGCCGTCGCAGGCTAAAGGATTCCTTGTGCACGAAGAAGGGCTCTGGCTCTTCAGCTTCGTTGACTTCGTCGGGAAGGTTGTCGAGGAAGTCAGCCCGATAGTTTCGCTCATCTAGGTAGCGGATGCTTTCTTCCTGACGTGGTGTGCGACGTTTCAGGAGACGTGTTTTATGCTTCCGCATGCGGCGGGTGATTTTATCGATGGTAAAGTCGATGCTCTTGTACATGTCCTCGGTTTCGGAGGAGGCATCGATCACGATATGGTTTGCACAAAAAAGGATAATTTCGGCCTTATGCCGGCGACTTCCTTCGACATCAAGTATGGCCTTGGCCTCGATGATGCGTGGGTATTCCAAGTGAATTCCGCTGATCTTCTCCATGGCGTATTGCCGGAGGGAATCAGTGACGTCTTCGTGACGCACGGTCACGGTGATGTTTGGGTTTATTGTTTGCATAATGAACTGCGGTAAAAAATACCTTACCTAAGTTCTATCAGCATGGGGCTGTGATCACCACCTCTTTTGACAAGAAATCTAACCTTTTATCTCCAAAAGCATTTGAGCGTTGCTCGGAAACTTTTTCATGAAGAAAAGTAAGCGTTCCATCGCCTCTACCGGTTTGTGTCCGGCAAGGCCTCGCCTCACCATGTAGAGCTTTTTGAGAGTCATTTCGGGAAGGATCAATTCTTCCCGGCGGGTACCTGACTTGAAGATATCGGCAGCCGGATAAACGTAGTGCTCGGCAATGCGGCGATCAAGAACGAGCTCCATGTTGCCGGTTCCTTTAAATTCCTGGAAGATGGCTTCGTCTGCCTTGGAATTGGTTTGAATCAGGGCAGTGGCGATGATCGTCAGTGACCCGGCTTCGCGGGTATTACGAGCCGCGGCAAAAAGTCGACGAGGCATCTCCAGTGCTCCGGCTACGATTCCTCCGGACTGGTAGCCTCGACCTCTGCTCTCTTTTTGGCCGCCCATGTTATTATTGTAAGCGCGGGCGAGCCGAGTGATGGAATCCATCAGAATGAAAACGTGTTGACCTGCTTCAACGAGGCGCTTTGCCCGCTCGACACAGAGCTCAGCCAAGCGGCAGTGGTTGCGGGGTGATTCGTCGTTCGAGCTCGCGTAAATTTCAGCATCGGGAAGTTGGCGACGGAATTCGGTGACCTCTTCCGGTCGCTCATCGACCAAAAGAATCATAAGATGAATATGTTCTTCGTGTCGCTCCTGGACCGCTTCTGCCATATGCAGCAGGAAGGTGGTTTTTCCCGAGCGGGGAGGGGAGACAATGAGGCCTCTTTGGCCACGCCCAACGGGAGACATGAGATCAACGACGCGGGTCGTGAAGCGGTCGGGGGTGGTTTCGAAACCGATCTGTTTGTTCGGATTGACTGCTTTGAGTTCCTCGAAAGCCGGAAGTTTGCGGGCCTCCTCAGGTTTCTGACCGTTTATAGAGGTGATCTCGATCATTTGCGCCCCCCGGGTGCTGTCCCTGGCGACTCCCTTGATCCAAACGCCCGGCCGAAGGCCATGTTTACGGGTGAGATCGGGGGGGACGAAAACATCTTCCTTGCGTTGTTCGAAGTTTTGGTCGGGCTTTCGAAGGAAACCAAACCCCTTGGGGGCGATTTCAAAAAGACCATCGACATCGACAGGATCTCCGGTGAATTCAAAGGCCTTTCGCTCACGAGGTTCATCGCGCGGACCGTAGCCCCGGACCCGACCCTGTCTCTGCCTGCCTCCGTCGCGATTGCCTCCGTCGCGATTGCCTCCGTCGCGATTGCGATTGCGGTTACGGTTACGGTTTCGATTGCGGTTACGGCGTTGGTTGTTGTCGCCGTTGCCTGTATCGGTGGTCTGTCGGCCTCCGGAGTGCGCTGAATCAGAGTCAGGTGGAATCATAGGGATATCAAAAAATCTGGAAATAAGTGAACTTGATGGCATGGGCGGATTACAAAATCCGGGAAACCCAGCCAAAGAGGGCACGAGTGATTGAGGGGGATCCTGCGGGGAAACTCACCTTATGACCGGAGCGCAAATTCGCCGAGTAGGTCTGTGGTAAGAGGTTGAGGATCTCTCAAAAAAGAAACGATGGAAACGGCGGGATTTCCGCCGACAACCTTCAACTGGGAAGACTCTGTTCTGGAAACCCCGTAAAATCAACGATTTTTTCAGATGTCAGAATTGGCGAACTTTCCTCGGTTTTCCCTTGACGATAGGGAGGATTTTCATAGCTTCCGCTTCCCGATTTCCGACTTTTCAAGATTATGGCACGCGACATTATTATTCTGGAATGCACTGAGGCCAAGGCCGAAGGCAAGCCGACCTCCCGTTACACCAGCACCCGCAACAAAAAGAGCCTTCGTACTCCAGGCCGTCTCGAGAAGGTGAAATTTAATCCTTTCCTCAATCGTCGCACCCTCCATCGCGAGCTTCGATAGTTCTTATACCATACCATTTTTTATCATGTCTGAGCCAAAGACCATCCAGCGCCGGATCAACTTCCGTAAGCACAACAAGTCGATGACCACCAAGCGTCTCGATTTGCCATTTGAGAAGATCAGTTATCAGAACCCCGAGGTCCTGACCAAGTTCACCACCGAGACCGGTCGTATTCTTCCCCGCAAGGTGACCGGCGTTTCCGCCAAGATGCATCGCGCGATCACCCGTGAGATTAAGCGCGCACGTGCGGTGAATCTTCTCCCATAGTCGGGTCGTTTTTAGATTTTTTTTTTCGAAACCGTCCGGAGAGATCCGGGCGGTTTTTTTGATTTATGGGAAACCGGTGGAGGTTCTCACTTGTCGCGATCAGGCCTTTCCCGCAGAGTGCGCGGGTCATGCAAAAATTCTCCTGCCTATTGGGGCTCTTCTTTGTTCTTTCATCCGGTTATTTGGCTGCCGAGGAGCCCGGTGTTTCTCCGTCCAAGGAGGTAAAAAAGGAGAAAGGGTTCTTTGAAAAGCTCGATGAGAATATGGATAGCAGCTTTAAGCCTGTGTCAGAGTTTGTCGACGATACGGTCTTCTACTCGATTCCGGTCGCCCAGGATGGCGATGGCAATGACATCAAGATGCCTTGGGTTCTGGCGTGGCTCGGAATTGCGGCAGTTGTCATAACGGTTTATTTTAAGTTTTTGAACTTTCGCTCGTGGCGTTTGGCCTTCCGAACGGTCAGAGGCCGTTACAGTAAAACGACTGATCCCGGCGAGATTTCCCACTTCCAGGCACTTTCTGCTGCCGTATCCGGAACAGTGGGACTTGGAAATATTGCCGGTGTCGCTGTCGCGGTGAGCCTCGGGGGACCGGGTGCGACCTTCTGGATGATCCTGATGGGGCTCTTTGGCATGGCTTCAAAGTTCTGTGAGTGCACCCTTGGCGTAAAATACCGAACGATCGAAAACGGTAAGGTCTACGGTGGCCCTATGCAATACCTCACGAAAGGTCTTGGCGGAATGGGTCTCAAACCTCTTGGAGTGATTCTCGCTGCCTTCTTTGCCCTGATGTGCATCGGCGGTTCGTTCGGCGGAGGGAACATGTATCAAGCGAACCAAGCATGCAGCCAGCTTGTGGCAGTGAGTGGAGGCGACTCGTCCTTCTTCGGTGAAAATCGTTGGATATTCGGAGTCATTATGGCGATCATTGTCGGTTTGGTGATTCTCGGTGGCATCAAGAGTATTGCGACAACCACGGCAGCGATTGTGCCCTTTATGTGCGGAATCTACATGGCTGCGGGGCTCATCGTGATTTTGACCAACATTGGGCAGTTGGGTGAGGCCTTTGGGCTGATTTTTAAAGGAGCATTTGACCCAACTGCTGTGGGAGGGGGCATCGTTGGTGTCCTGATTCAGGGAATCAAGCGGGCGGCTTTCTCCAACGAGGCCGGAATTGGTTCGGCCCCCATTGCCCACGCTGCCGTGAAGACGAAATATGCGGCCAGTGAGGGAATTGTTGCCTTGCTTGAGCCCTTTCTTGACACCGTCTTGGTCTGCACGACGACCGCGCTTGTGATCGTGATGGCGGGGACCTACAACGAACCTGGACTGGAAGGGGTTGAGGTGACATCGAAAGCCTTTGAGATGAGCATTTCATGGTTCCCATATATTCTTGCGGTGGCTGTGATCCTCTTTGCTTTTTCCACCATGGTTTCATGGTCTTACTATGGATTGCAGGCTTGGACCCATTTGTTTGGTCGAAGCAAGCAAGCGGAAATCACATACAAGTTGATTTTCTGTGGGTTCATTGTCCTTGGCTCGGCCGTCAGCGCCAAGAGTGTCATTAATTTTTCAGATGGCATGATTTTCGCGATGTCCATCCCGAACGTGATTGCGATGTATCTCCTCATGCCGAAGGTAAAGGAGGAGTATCTCCGCTTTATCGATCACACCAAGCGTGTGGACTCTGAGTAGAAGGATGGCTCGCCAATATCAGCTCAAGAAGGGCCCCCGCAAGGGAGCCTCGGGAATCGATTATCAGGCAGAGCTGAACGAGCAGCAATTTGCGGCCGTTAGTTCTTCTCCGGGGCCGGCGCTTGTCATCGCGGGGGCGGGTTCGGGAAAGACCCGGACTTTGACTTATCGGGTGGCCTACCTTTTGGATCAGGGAGTAGATCCCAAAAATCTTCTCCTGCTGACATTTACAAATAAAGCGGCTCGCGAAATGATGGAACGGGTTCGTGAACTTGTCCCGCTCGATCTCAGCGATCTCTGGAGCGGAACTTTCCATGCCATAGGGAATCGGATCTTGCGACGTCACGCTGATGAGTTGGGGCTGACCCGTTCTTTCTCTATCATGGATCGGGACGACCAAAAATCGCTGGTGAACACGGTTGTAGCGGAATGTGAATTCGATACGAAACAGCGTCGCTTTCCGAAGGCGGATGTTTTAATTTCCATCTTTTCGCTCGTGGAAAACACTGGCGTCAGTCTTGAGAATCTTTTGGAAGTTCGCTATCCCTACTTTGAGGAATGGGCGGAGGAAATTGTAAAGGTGGGGGAGGCGTATACTGCAAAAAAGTTGGAGACTAATTCGGTGGATTTTGACGATCTCCTCATCCTGCCACTTAAACTTCTTAAGAAGAATAAGGATCTTTGCCGCCTCTACCAAAAGCGATTTCAATATCTTCTTGTTGATGAGTATCAGGATACCAATGCCGTCCAGAGCGAGCTCATTCACCTTCTGGCCCAGCCCCAGAATTCGGTGATGGTGGTGGGGGATGATGCCCAATCGATCTACTCATGGCGGGGAGCGGACATGGATAACATTCTATCGTTTCCCGATCGTTATCCCGAGGCCACTGTATACAAGATAGAGACGAATTATCGCAGCGTGCCCGAAGTGCTTAACCTTTCCAATGCGGCGATCTCGCCAAATAGAAAGCAGTTCAAGAAAACCCTTCGTGCCGCCCGTTCCGGAGGTTCAATGACGCCTGCGCTGGTTCCTCTTGAAGATCCCCGGGCTCAGGCCAATTTCGTGGCTCAACGGATTCTCGAACTGCGGGATGAAGGTGTCGAGATGGACGAGATGGCGATACTTTATCGAGCTCATCACCAGAGTCTGGAGATTCAAATGGAGCTGACTTCGCGGGGAATTCCTTTTGAAATCACAAGTGGTCTGCGTTTTTTTGAACAAGCGCACATCAAGGATATTGCTGCCTTTTTACGCTTCGTAACGAATCGCCGAGATGAAGTGAGTTTCAAAAGATTCTGCCTTCTTCTCCCCGGTATCGGTGCAGCCACAGCAACGAAACTATGGCGGACCTGGTTAAAGGTTGGAATATCGCGAGATGAAGATCCTCCGGCCAGCTTCTCGGATCACATGCTCAAGTTTCCCGTTCCAGCGAAAGCGAAGAACGACTGGGAGCAGTTGTGCTACACCTTGGACGAGTTGGTGGCAGGAGGTGGATACGCCCGACCTTCGGATATGATCACCAGTGTGCTAGAAGGTGCCTACGATGACTATATGAAGGCAAGCTTCGAGAATTACGACAACCGTCGTCAGGACATCGAACAGTTGATTTTATATTCGGAAACCTTCGACGATATTCTCGAGCTTCTTGGTCAACTTTCCCTAATGAGTTCGGTTGACGGGGAGCCCACTGGAAGTCGGGCTGAAAAGGATGACGAAAAGGTGGTGCTTTCGTCGATTCACCAGGCCAAGGGTCTGGAGTGGAAGGTTGTTTTTCTCATTTGGCTGGCCGATGGAATGTTTCCGAACGGGCGGGTCTTGGAGGCAGACGATCTCGATATGTTTGAGGAAGAGCGCCGGCTTTTTTATGTCGCGTTAACCCGGTCCAAGGACGAGCTTTATCTGACGTATCCCCAGATCAATCCAAAGAGCTACACGGGCGACATTATTACCAGGCCCTCACGCTTTCTGGAAGATTGCCCAGAGGAGATGCTGGAGACGTGGGAAGTTGGACCTGCGTGGTAAAAGTGTAGTTGCGAGGGAGGGTTGAGCGTTTATCATTTCTTCTAGCAGCGCATGAATCAAATCCCCATGAAATCCTTTGCTTCCTTTCTGGCGTGTCTCGTTCTCACCCAGTGTTCCGGGATGTTCGGCTCAACCGGATCGAGATCAAGTGAACTTAATCGCTTGGGATACGAGTCGGTCCCGCTTCAAAAGGAGGTTGGTGATTCCCGATACTCGGGAGTTTTTAAGGTCAATGGATCCCCTATGCGTTTCCTGATTGATTCCGGGGCGAATGGCACGGATGTTGATCAGAAGCTCGCGGCTTCCGTTGGCTTGCGTCCGAGTGGATCGGTGAAAGTCATTACGAGAGGGGCTTTGGGACGTGAGGTTGCCAGCGGTCGCGGGGTGGGTTCCTTGCAGATTGGCTCCATGATTGCTCGTCAGTTTCCCTACACCATCGCTCCCAGTCACGGTCGTAAAACTTCGACAAGTAGTTATGCCGGACAAGTGGGGCTGGATGCTTTATCGGCAACAGGAGCACTCATTGATATTCCGGCGGCACGAATGTGGATTCCGGGCCCTCGGTCGCGGCGTGGCGAAAGCCCGCTTCCCATCGCATTGGGGCCAAGATCAGGTCTTGGAGATAAGATTCTTGAGCTTGGAACGGCATCTCGTCTGCCTCATCTGATCCTCCGCGGCAGCCTTCAGAGACGCCTGGTGACCTGGGTTGTTGATACCGGAGCCGAGGTTTCGGTGATGGCGGCGGAGAGCTTTGACAGGTTCAATATTCCCAGTCGCCCTACTAATTCCCGTATGATTGATGCTTCCGGTGACCGGGTGGCTTTACGCCATGCGCGACTTCAACATCTTAGGTTTGGAGACGTCGATGTCGCGGTCTTCGATATCTCTGTGGCCCCGCTCGGGACTGTTCGCCAGTATTTTCGTGATTCCAATGGACGACCTGTCGACGGGATTCTTGGAATGGACTTTTTGATGACGGGAGGAGCTCTCCTTGATTCAGGGTCAGGCCTTATTTATCTGGGTTCTCCCAGACGATAGAACAAAGGACCCTCCGCCGGCGAGATTGCCGCCGGTGACCACGTCATCCCCAGGTCGGTCTGCCCGGAGCTGGACAACGCGCTATTCAATCTTGAGTTCATGCCGCTCACGCTGAACCAAAAGAGGTCAGCGAAGGTGACCCAACGACAAATCGATCTTGCACGCCGCTGGCCCAAGTTGGGGATTCTCAGCGAGGAGGGGCTGGGAGAGGTTCGCAAGCTTGCACAAAAAGTGGCAAAAATTCATGACGAAAGATTTTTCTTTTTTGGCAATAAATGTGGGACCTTCCCGTTAGTAACTATTGAACCTCTGTGGATGACTCTCTCCTTATTCGAAAATATTGTGATGAAGGTGATGGCGATGCCGCCATCGAACTGCTGAAGCGATATGAGCGGACCCTTTATCAATTCATTTGGCAAATGCTACACCAACAACAAGACTGCGAGGATGTGATGCAGGAGACTTTCAGGAAGGCTCTGAGAGCTCTTCCTGACTACCGGGAAGAGAATCACTTTAAGAGTTGGTTGTTTCGGATTGGGAGAAATGAAGCGGTCGATATCATTCGTCGCCGCCGCCGAACGATTGTTGCGGAAGCTCCAGAGGAGTATTTAGGAGGAGTGCAAAATATTGTTTCTCTGCCAGGAGCCCGTGAGTTGATTGAGGAAAGGGAAAGCTTGCAGGCTCTCATGAAGGCTATTGCTTTGCTGCCGGAGAAAGAAAGAGAAGTGGTAGCGATGCGAACTCAGGGAGAGCTTCCGTTTAAGGAAATCGCAGAGATTGTTGGGGCCCCGATTGGGACCGTATTGGCGAGGATGCACGCTGCAAAAAAGCGGCTGAAGTCGCTGCTTAATACCGAATTAGGTAGGTGAAATGATGAACCAAAAGACGCGAGACGAGATTCTTCTTTATTGGAGTGGAGAGGCCGACGCTGCTCAAGAGGCAAGGATTCAGGTTCTGTTAAAAAGCGACTCCGAAGCTCGAGTTTATTTTGACGAGCTTGGTCAATTCGATGTTCTGCGTGAGCGCCTAGCTTCGTCTCCATCAATGCCTTCTTCGGGTTCATTTGCCGAGCACGCTGGTTGCGAGATGTTGGCCGAACGGAGTGGTTGGCGTGGCATCGGGTCGTGGGTTTCTGTGGCTGCGGTCGTGATCGTGATTCTTGCGGCAGCCAATATGATGTGGCCCTCGAATGAGGAACGAAAGGAGACCGTGGTGCGGGAAGGAACCCAAGAGGAGGGCCTTTTTCTACCTAGCGCGATGGAAAGGCCAAGGCTCTCGCAAAGGCTTTTTGTACGTGAACGGCATACTGCCCGTTTACCGAAAATATTGATCGCCCGAGAGAGGGCTCGTAAACTTAGAATTCGATTAGAAAAATTCCCCCAATTATGATCATGAAAATCCATAGTAACTTCCTCCTCCTTTCATCTGCCGTTATTTTTCTTGGCTTTCATCAATTGGTTCTCGCTGATGAAGAGGGACGTCCTGGAACCGAAGATGTCCTGGGGTTTCTGAACGATGAAATGCCTGAATCCCTGCGATTTCTTGAGCGCGTTCGTGAAGAAGATGGCGATGAGGGGTATGAGGAGGTCCTTGAGGAAGCGCGAGACCTTCTCGCGGAGTTTCTCGAAATCAGACAAGAGAAGGGAGAGAAGGCTGCTGAACGTTTTCTAGATTTTGAAAGAAGCCGGATTCGCTTGCAGGCTCTTTTGGAAGAGTGGCACGAAGCGGATGATGAGGATGAGAAACGAGAACTCCGCAATCAAATTGCAGAGATCGTCGGCAAACAAGTTGATCGCGAGATGGAGGAAGGGCATCAGGAATTGGAGAAACTGAAGGAGGAAGTCAGGGAGATCGAAGAGGAGCTCGCTGAATTGGAGGAAAGACGAGGTGCGATTATTGAGGCGGAATTAGAAGAGATCTTACCGGGGGGAAGAGACAGAGAGGATGAAGGCGAAAACCCTGAGGAGGAGCGAGTTCGGGGAAATGACGGGAGCGATCGTTTTGTGATTAAGCAGACTTGGTTGCAGGAAAAAAACTACGCTCGGCCCTACTGGGTGAATGTTCCTGAGCGCGAAGACGAAGAGGCTCTTCCCGTAATTATTTTTCTTCATGGGAATGGTGGCAATGCAAAGGGTCTGCAAAAAATGGTTCTCAATCGCTATCGCAATCTTGCCCGCCGGTTCATTACCGTTTTTCCCGAAGGTTATAAGGAGAGCTGGAACATCGTTTCGGAGCGGTCCAAGGCGGATGATCGGGCCTTTATTGAGTCCATTATTCGTGAGCTTTCGAAGCGTGATGACGTGAAGAAAAATGGATTCTCCATCATGGGCATCTCGAATGGAGCGGCGCTGGTGAATCAAATCGCGATTGAGACTAGGCTCCCGAATATCAAGAACTACATCAGTGCGGTCAGCCCTTTGAACGGGTTTCAGCACGACGGGAAAAATTTCAAGTCGAGAGGCGAAGAAAACAATTACGAGGTGATTGCCAAGCCCCTCTCGGGAGTGCGATTGCTGAATATCTCTGGAGTCGACGATCCGCTTGTTCCCTATCGTGGGGGTCCCTCCAAAGCTATTCCGGCCAAAGGAGGGAAGCTCTCTTTTGTGGATGCTGAAGAGTCCATTTTCCTGTGGGCGAAGACAATGGGTTACGAAGGAAAGAAGCTTGGGAAAGCCAGTAAAGTGGACGGGAAGATCGAAGTCTTTTCCTACCTCGATGGAGACGTCGTTCATTTTAAGGTGAACGAGCATGGCCACAATGCGACCCAGGCCCTTCGGGAAGAGTTGCTTCTGGAGTTTTTGCGAGACTAATTACGATCACTTTCTTCAAGCACGACTGAAGCAAACGAGAAACCAACCAACGATAATGAATAGACGAACGTCAAAAATGATCTGTGGCTCTTTTTTGGCTGCTTTTATTGTGATACTTTTTAGCGCCGCCATTGTCCGGTCGGAGGTGATCAGTTTTAACTTTCACGCCACCAGCGTGAACAACCAGCGGGTCTTTGGGGAATTTGGGGTGGAGCCAGTCGACAACTGGATCAACAGCAGTGAGGATATGGTGTCGGACCTCCAGAATTCCGAAGGAAATGCCACCACAGTCGACATGACTCGATCAGGCGGAGCAAGGTCCGGATCTTTTTCTGGAGCACCCCTCAATGGAAGTCCGATGAAAGCGGGACTACAATTTTTTGCAGCTAGCTCTTCGCCGTTTACGCTGAGTCAAATTCCTTACGCGAACTACAAAGTCATTGTCTACCTTACAGGTTTTAATGGGAATAATGCCTCTTTGGTTTCTGACGGAAATTCGACTTATTACTGGGATCCGAAGGCATTCAGCTCGATTCTCACCGAGACAATACAGATAACTTATGAGGAAGGCACTGATGCCGTGAAATCAAACTACGCGGTCTTCGGCTCTGATACTGCTCCGCTCACCGACAGTTCCATCACAATTAGCTTTGGGCTCGCGCCAGGTGCGAGTGGCGGCGGTGGAATCGGCGGTTTCCAAATCGTTTCACTCCCTGATCCCCCTACGACAGTGAAGCCAGAAGTCAAGGTGGTCTCCTACGACTCCATTTCCTCGTTACTGATCCTTACTTGGAGCTCTGATCCAGGTCAGACTTATGCCATCAAGGCGTCGACTGATCTGAGTAATTGGGAACTCGAAGTGGCTACGAGCATCGAAGCTAGCGAGGATAGCGACACAACCACAAAGGAGATTGATCTTTCCGGAGTGCCGGAGCTCGGAGACCAAAAAAAAATCTACTTTCGGATAGAAAGACTCTAAAAGAAAGGCGATGCGCAAGCGATTCAGAAAGGCAAAGAGTGTGATCGCCATCGTGATGGTTGCTCTTTCTTGGTGCCAATCTGTCGAGGCTGAGCCGATTGATGAGGAAACGATGCTCTTTCTGAAAAGTCGGGC
>TARA_B110000037_G_scaffold212243_1_pt1 | contig 26885 bp, 41 predicted proteins | sample TARA_B110000037 | Tara Oceans TARA_B110000037 (sample SAMEA4397196) | marine metagenome | biome: Polar Biome; feature: [MIX] marine epipelagic wind mixed layer (ENVO:01000061); material: water (ENVO:00002006), including particulate matter (ENVO:01000060) such as... | depth 10-100 m
ATTTTTTTATTTTTTAGAAATTAATACTTAGAGCGAAAGTGAAAGTTTCGTTAGTTGGGTTTGCTCTAAACTCACCAAATTTGGCATCTATATCGTTACCAAATGTCGTAGTTTCAGGATCTATATATGCATTTTCAGCTGGAGTCCATAACAAGAAATTACTTGCAGTAAGTGATAACTTAACATTGCTAAGTTTTAAACTATTAATGATGTCTTGCGGTACTTGATATGCTAGAATAATATTTCTTAATTTAAGATATGACTTGTCAATTACAGCGAAATCATCTCCGTTAAAACCACCTTGACTATAGAATGTGTGCAATGCAGTAGGGTCTACTGGAGTTGAGTTTTCAGAATAAGAACCGTCTGCATTTTGCTTAACAGAGTTAGGAATAATAAATGGATTACGATCATTTAAGATACTTTCTGGTGAACTTCCAGTCCAGTGCATATAATCTTTAGTGCCCGAGAACATATAACCTCCATCTCTATAATCAAATGTTGCTGAAAGAGATATTTGTTTCCACGTAAAGGTATTTGTTAAACCAACTCTAAACTTTTCGTTGATATCTTTATTTAGTAAAGTTTGATCAGTTGTCATTTGTGGATTTCCAGTTCCGTCTACAACAGTGAAATCTTCACCATTAATATTAACTTTTTCTGCAACGGCAAATTTAAATTGTCCTAATGGCATTCCTTCAATTGCGTATATACCGCCAGTTCCAAACCCAGATAAAAATACTTCACCAACGTTAAGTCTTTCAACTTTGTTTGTGTTTTCTGAATAGTTTGCCGAGATATCCCATAAGAAATCGTCTGTTTTAATTGGTTTAAAATTTAAGTTCACCTCAAATCCCTCGTTTCTAACGTCTCCTAAATTTGAAGTAATAGAAGTATAACCACTTGATGGATCAATAGGTAATGCCGCAATTAAACCTTCGGTAAACCTGTTATAATAAGAAAATTCAAATCCAATTCTGTTATCTAACATATAATTTTCAAATCCAATTTCAAATTCAGTAGTCAGTTCCGGTTCAATTGAAGAGTTTCCTAAGATATTGGATGCTGTATAAGAATTTACGCCTCCTAATGGAAAAGTTAAATCATCAATATCAGGAAAACCTGGATTGGTAGAGAAACCTGGCACGTATCTATCGCTAACAACATAAGGTGCCGCATCGTTACCTGTAGAGCCGTAAGCCATTCTGAATTTAGAAAAATTGAAGATTCCAGTGTCAACATCTTTATCTTTTAGGAAATCAGTTATTGAAAAGCTTAAAGTAGCACCTCCGTAAGCAAATGAATTAGACTCAGTAGGTAGTGTAGATGACCAATCATTTCTACCTGTAAGATTTAAATACAGGTAATTTTTATAAGCTAAATCTACACTTGCATAAAGTCCCATTAGCCTTCTATGTGAATGTGTATGTCCAGCTTCGGCAGGTGTTAAACTGTTACTTAAATTATAAAAATCAGGAACATCAATTGAAGAGATACTTCCAAATAATGAATTTGATTCTCTATCATTTACGTTTAAACCTACTATGGCATTTAAGTTAAGATTTGTGTTTAATTCTTTAGTGTATTTTAAACTTAGATCATGATCCATTTGAGTTCTGTTAATTCTTTCCTCTTTATAGTTACCGGGAGTTGCAGAATCTGAACCAAAGTTAGGCGAATCAGGGCTGCGTGCAATGATTCCTTTGTGTGTATTCGTGGTACTTGTTTCAAAGTCTCCACCAAAACGATAAGTCATATTTAAGTTATCACTAAAATCATAATCAAATTGAAACTTACCAAAAAGTTTAAATTTCTTTTGATTTGCAGCATCGTTGTCTAATATATAGTATGGGTTTACACCATATTGTGTAAAGTAGCCATCTGGATGGTTAAAAGGGTTATTTTGATAATCTTCTAAATCTACAATAGAAATGTCATTAGCAACTTCGTATAAAGATTGATGTAGCGATGTTCCTTGTCCAGATGGAACTGAATTTGTATCTTCTAGACTGAAGTTTATAGAGGAACTTATTGTAAGTTTGTTATAAGTGCGTGATCCTCTTGTTGCAACAGTATATCTGTTATATGAATCGTTGTCAGTAGGGATCACTCCATCTATAGAAGCTTGAGAAAGTGAAAGGAAGTAATTGCCCGTTTCACTACCACCAGAGAAAGATAGAGAGTTTTGAATATTTTCACCATACTCATAGAAATCTCTAACTGTACCGTCTAAAAATACATAAGGTTTAATTTGCTGACTATTGTTGATAACACGCCCCCATACTCTATCAATACCATCATAAGCTGCTCCCCAGTTACCGTTTTCATCAAGTGCTCTATCTCCACTCCATCCTTGTCCAAATTGAGATTGTACATCTGGTAATCTTCCAACTCTTGTAACTCCATACGAATTGTTGAAACTGATGCTTAATGCACTATTTTTTCCTTTTTTAGTTGTAATCATGACGACACCGTTTGCTGCACGAGAACCATATAAGGCTGTTGCTGCTGCACCTTTTAACACAGTAAGGTTTTCGATGTCATGTGGGTTAATAGCATTAATACCAGAACCGAAATCTACTTGATTATTAAGGTCGCTTCCCGATCTAGTTTGCGAATTTGTTAAAGGAGAACCATCAACAATATATAGAGGTTGGTTGTTTCCAAATGAAGAAGCTCCACGTATTATTACGTTCTGAGTCGCTCCAGGCCCAGGTGCTGTAGATATATCTACACCAGACACTTTTCCTTGAAGGGCACTCATTGGATTTACTACTTGAGCCGATGTAATTTCATCGCCATCAATTGAAGCGACAGCATAACCTAAGGCTTTCCTTTCTTTAGAGATTCCCATAGCTGTAACAACAACTTCATCTAAAAAGTAGCCATCTTCAAGTGTAACGTTGAGTATATTTGAATCTCCAACGATAACCTCTTGGTCAGTCATACCAACAAAACTAAATTGAAGAATGTCTCCAGCCGATGTGGTAAGCGTATAATGTCCGTCAAAATCTGTTTGAGTACCCGCAGAGGTCCCTTTAATTACAATACTAACTCCTGGTAGTGGATCTGATTCGTTAGTCACAGTACCCGAAATAGTCTTTGTTTGTGCAAACGAGAGTTGCACTACAAACGCCAATAGCAGCGTTAAAATTCCATTAACCTTTGTTTTCATTTATATAGTTATTTGAGTTATTGTGGACTACCGCGTAAATTTGCGACTATTTTTTAAGCCACTTTTTTAGTTACTCCTTTTAATTTTAATTCCATTTCAAGGAGAGTAAGATACCCTAAACTAGAATGTAATCTTTTGGTGTTATACCAGTCCATATAATCTTTAATAGATTCATGTAATCCATCAATATTTATGTGCTTTTAAGTTAAAAACAAAATAAATATTTAACGATAAGAAAAACTATTATTTACAGTATGATATTTCTAGTACTGTTGCGTAAGTATTTGTGAATGAGTCGTTAATTGTTTATAAATCTGTTAGCGTCGTTTCGCTTTGACCTGTTATATTAAAACTATAACAGATAATAAATAGTACTATTTTTTTCATGGTTTTTATTTTAACATATGTCAAAATTAAAAACCTTTAGGCCAAATTATTTTAAAATTCGTTAAGTGTAATTAGTTGTTAGTTAAATGGGAAATTACTGTAGACGAATAGTACTATAATATTTACTACCAGTTTTAATAATTATGGAAAAAACAAAAAAAGAAACACCTAACAAGTTGATTTGAGTTGGGTGCTTTTTTATGTTTTTATACCATCTAATTTATTTAAGTATATCAAAAGAGGTGACATCTTCATATTCAAACCCTCCTCCACTTGCAAGAATAGTTTCGCCGCCTATTAGCTGATAGTCGCCAGTTCCGTCTCCAAAAGCATCAAATATGGTAAATGTATAACTTCCATTTGGAAGACAAAATGTTTTAGAAAATTCGGCTTCACCTGCATAATCTCCTTCTTCACTAAATACTAGGACATCACCATTAGAGTCAAGTAACTCCCACTAAGTTTCTTCAGCCCAATCATCGAAAGTAATGTTTAATTCAAGTTCATTAAAAGGACATACTTGTTTTACATTTAAGATCATGTCTTCTCCCGTATAAACTCCTTTTGAAGATACAAATTGTAAGATTAACGTTTCGCCTCCTTCACTTATGTTTGTATCGGAAATCGTAATAGGAATTAAACCAACATTTTTATTTGCTGGAATTGTTACCACAGTTGCAACAGAGTATGATGCAGCGTGCAGAGTTGAACTGGTTGCAATAGAAATTTCAAAAGTTCTATCAGAACTTGATAGGTTCGCTGAAAACACTTTTAATTCGAGAGAAGTACCGCCTTCTAGCTCAACGCCAAAATTAAAATCAGCAGCTTCAAAAGATATAAAATGAATCGGTTCTCGTGCTTCTTCTTCGCAACTATTTAATATAAAAGATGAGAAGATAAATATTATGAGATATGTAATTTTTTTCATAATTAAATTATTTTTAACGTAACTTTTAAAAAGTTTAACTAATGGTTAGGGGTGTACTAATGCATTATCTGTTAGCATTTACACTTTTATTGATATTGTCATTTGCGTCTAATTCTTTTTGTGGTATTTTTAAGAAGAACTTTTTATCATCTGCGATTAAATCTAAATCTATGAGTCTTTGATTACCAGTTCTAGGTAAGGATCTTCTCAATCGTTTAGCATCAAACCATTCTACACCAATTTCGGCGTATAATTCTTTTCTTCTTTCTACTAAAATTTCTTCTAATAAATCAGTTCCTGTATTCGTAGATTTAATTACTTCGGGGTCTCTATTTAATTGTAATTCGTAAAGTAATGTATGACAATCTATTTCATTGCTTCTCCAATATTTTGCTTCGACTTCGATTAAAATCATTTCAGCGGTTCTCATTAGAGGCATATCAGATTCAAAAGTAAAAGTAAATTTAGTAGTAGTCAAATACCAGTAATCTTCTGGATCTCCGCCATCGGTGTTGTCAAATAAATTTCTGATGTCTGTTTCAGAAAATAGTGCTGCGAAATCTTCATTGACATATGCGTCAGCGTAGCCATCACTATAATGATCTGTGAACGAATGCGGTGTTGTAGTATAATCGATGTTTTGATCTGAAGTCTGTGGCATTCCCCATAACCATTTAATACTTGATAGATCATCGAAACCATTACCATAATTAAGGGCATCTAGAACAGTAGCAGCATCACTTCCATAAGATTGGTTAGTAGCATTTTCTGCTCCTTCCCAATTACCCATTACTTGGTAAACACGAGCCAAAATACCGTTTGCAACTTATTGATTAATATATGATTTTCCGAGTCTTGAGGTATCAAGATTAGCAACGGCATATGTTAAATCAGTAGTAATTAATTGATACATTTCTTCTAAAGTATTCATCGGTTTACTTCTAAGGATAGCGTTGTGTAAATTGGAGGCGCGGGGAAAGAAGAGTCGTAGGTATATGTGTGCTGAAATTCCATAGCCAATTGGAAATAAAAGTATGCACGAATCACTTTTCCCTGTGCTGCAAGTTCAGCCTTATCTATAACCGACAAATTACTAGCGTCAACCCCGTTGATAAGAGAATTAGTTTGATTAATCATGTAGTAAGGAAACTCCCAAGTAAAATGTGTACGGCGTCTATTTGATTCTCTATTATCATTTGCATAATCTTGGGTAAACCATGCTTCTGCTATAAAATCATTTCCTTTAATGGTTCTAGCATAATACATGGAAGAAGTGCCAGCAGTGTCGTCATAACTGAAATAATCTCTAAATTTACTATGAATACCTGATAAGCTTGCTTCTACTCCTTCTCTTGATTCAAAAACAACCTCTTTAGTAACAGAATCTGTTGGTATGAGGTCGTTTAAAAATCGTCACTACATCCTATAGTTAGGAAAGTTGAGATCAATAATAAGTTGATTTTATTTGTATAACTTTTCATGATTGTTTTTTTAAAATTCTAAGTTAATTCCGAGAGAAGTAATTCTTTGATTGTAGGATCTACTGTTTGTAGTTCCATAAATACTTTGCTCAGGATCGATTCCATCATGACTTTGGAAAGTCACTAAATTATCGCCTTGGAAGTAAAAGCTTAATTTAGATATGCCATATTTTGATATCATTTGTGACGGTATTGAATAATCAAAGGTTAACGCTTTTAATCTTACACAATCGTTTTTAAACAAGAACCTATCTCAAACTGTTGAAAAGTCATTTTGAGATGCTAGAAACAGAGGGGTGTCAGTGATGTCACCAGGTTGTTGCCAGCGATCAATACTGTCAACAGAGTCAGGGTTTCCCGCTGTTTGAAATCCTACCATCAATCCAGCATATGAATAATCATAAATATACGCACCCATACTAAAATTGAAAAGAATATTGAAATCAAAATTTCCAAATGATAAAGAGTTATTGAAACCTCCTATAAAGTCGGGCATGGAAGATTTTCCTATATAATTTCTTGAAGCTTCAGAAAATATAAGTAGTCTCTTGTTCTCCCGTTGGCTCTCCATTACTATCTAAGACATCTTTAAACCACATTCCGAAGCCATTGGACGGATTAACACCAGCCCATTGCCAGATATAGAACTCATACAATGATTTTCCAACTTCCCATCTCTTCGTTCCTTTTATAATAGACTCTTGTGTTAATTCTGTAACTTTATTATTGTCCATTGAGAAATTGAAACTACTTGTCCAGCGTATTTTATCGGTACTACGAATGTTGGCATTTAATGCAACCTCAACACCATAATTTTTTAGTACACCAATATTCGTCTTAATAGTTTCGTTTCCTATAGATGGTGCCAGTGGTTTGTCATAAATGAGATCTAAAGATTCTTTGCTATAATAATCTACAGAACCGCTAAAAATGCTTTTATAAACTTTAAAATCTAAACCAATATTTGTAGATTTCGTTTTTTTCCAAGTTAAAATAGGATCAGCAACATCGCCTAAAATGACTCCTGTATTATCCAACTCATTCCATCCAGTTTCGTATAGTGACAGTTACGGAAAATATCCAATTCCTCTATTATTCCCAAGTTCACCATAAGAAAATCTTAATTTTAGGTAATCGAAAAATTGACTGTTTTTTAGAAAATTTTCGCGCGATATAATCCAAGATCCACCTACCGAATAAAAATTACCCCATCGTACTTCGTCATTAAATCTACTTGAACCATCTGTACGGAAGGAACCTTCTACAAAATAGGTGCGATTGTAGTCATAAGCTACTCTGGCCAAATAAGATTCCAATGTTTCATCTGTAAAAGATCCAGATACACTTTCAGGCGAAGTACTTCCGTCGAGTACTTTTACATTTGGTAAAAATCCAATTCCCGCAGCAACCATATCATCATTATTTTTTTTATATGCTTCATGAATTGCATTTGCACTAATGGTATGCTTATCGAAAGATTTATTATAATTGAATGAATTTATTATATTCTTTGTAGTTATAAAATTTATATTTTGCTCAACGCTACCAGCTATACTAGCCGCTTTTCCGTATTCATTGTTTAAGTAGTTATAAGCGTCAAAGGTGTATTTTTCATAAGACAATTGTGTTTTGAAACTTAAATCTTTCGTTATTTTTATTTGAGCGTAACTATTTAAAGTAACATTGTCTTGTTTGGTTAAGGCATCATATAGATATAGTGATCCAACAATATTTTCACCTTCAAAAGTTCTGCGGGCATTTACCGATTGTCCATCTGCATTATTTCCGTAGTCATAAATTTTATTTCCTCCAGCATCAACTATTAAAGTACCTTGCGCATCATGTCTATAAACTGGATATAAAAAAGCAATGCTATTTATCCATTGAATTATGTTGGTGAATTCTGATCCACTTTGATTGGGAGTTGTTTGCGAAGAAGTAGAATAGGAAGAGTTTAATCCAACATTTATCCAATCTGTTACTTTTGAATCAATATTCATTCTTGTCGTTACGCGTTCAAAATCGGATGTTTTAATTGAACCTTCTTGATCTAAATAATTGGATGAAAAATAATAAGAGGTGTTTTCGCTTCCTCCTGAAACGGCTAAAGTATGTTCTGTCCGCATTGCAGCGTCGTTAAACAACTCCTCGGTCCAATCAGTTTCCCAACTTTTATCTGTAGAAACGAGTTTACCGTCTACGGCAACAGGTAGCGTGTTTCCATATGGATTGTACCCAAGTCTTTGAACGAGGTTATCTGTAGCTGATTGAGTAGCGCTATTAGGATAACCCACTGTCGTATTGCGCTGAATTTCGCATGGCTTCCCAAGTAAATTCTATAAAAGTGTCAGTATCTACTAATGATGATTTTTAACTGCTTGATTGGTAAAACCCAAACTAGAATTAAAACTAATTGATGTAGATGAATTGGTTCTTCCTTTTTTAGTGTTTATTAATAGAACACCATTTGCACCGCGTGGTCCATAGAGTGATGTTGATGAAGCATCTTTTAATACGGTCATGCTTTCAATTTGGTCACTACTACTTCTATTAATGTTACCATTGAAAGGAGCGCCATCTAAAATAATAAGTGGTTCTGCAGTTGTATTTATGGAACTTACCCCTCGTCTATATATGGAAGGATTACTGCCAGGTTGACCGCATGAAGCTATGATATGAACACCAGGAACCGTTCCTTGAAGGGCGTTTACTATAGATACTATTTGTTGCTTCTGTATAACTTCGTTTGTTATAACGGAAACGGCACCAACAATAGATTCTCTAGTTCTAGTGCCATATGCAACGACCACTACTTCACTAAGGGATTCAGTTTCTCTATTTAAGACGACATTAATAATATTAGAATTTTCAATAGTTTTTACAATAGTTTCCATTCCGACAAAACTAAATTGAAGAATATCTCCAACAGAAGCTTCTATCGTGTAATTCCCATCAAAATCAGATTCGACACCTGCACTAGTGCCTTTTATAAGAATCTTAGTCCTGGAAGTGAACTTGAGTCATCGGTAATAGTACCTGAGATATTTTTGGTTTGGGCAAAAGAAGACTGTACCACAAACACGAGTAAAAGAGTTGTGAAACCTTTTAACGAAGTTTTCATCGTATGAATTATTAGGGGTTAATAATGTAAAAGTCTTAAAAAAATCCTTAGATAGCCAAGTAAATCAACGCGAAATCGAATTTATGGCTTCGCGATTTCTTCAATTATTGCAAGTTATTCTGGACTGTATTTTGTAGTGTGATAAATAGCTAGCAGACAAAACCTAAGGGCCTTTAGTTGTTGAAGTCCAGTTTATAAGGGTATTCATCATGTGAACAATCTGAATCATCGATTTTCACGATAATCCTTGAGTTAAAATGCAGTTGGCTCTTGTTGATTTTAGGTAGAACGAATTTTTTTATTGAAAAGTTTAAAGGAGTAGTAACGCAGGAGACTGTTCTACTTAAATATCTTGTTTTTGAAAGTATTCTTTTTTTGAGTATTCATTTATTATTAGTTAAAATCAATTGTAATTTTTTGAGGGAGATTTTTGAAGCGGCCAAGTGTTTTTAGTATTTGAAAGATATTATTGAAAATAAATCAGTTAGGGTTTGATTAATTGGAATATAACCATATATTTGCACCCTCTAAAAAAGAGACGTTTAATAATTAAAACTTAAACAATAATTAAATTAGTATGCCAACTATACAACAATTAGTACGCAAAGGAAGAACCAGTATAACTAAGAAGAGTAAATCGGCTGCTTTGGATTCATGTCCACAACGAAGAGGAGTATGTACTCGTGTTTACACAACGACACCTAAGAAACCCAACTCAGCGATGAGAAAAGTAGCAAGGGTTCGTTTGACAAACGGAAACGAAGTAAATGCATATATCCCTGGAGAAGGACATAATTTACAAGAGCACTCGATAGTATTAGTTAGAGGAGGAAGAGTTAAAGATTTACCAGGTGTTAGATATCATATTGTACGTGGTGCATTAGATACTGCAGGTGTTGAGGGTAGAACTCAACGTAGATCAAAATATGGTGCAAAACGACCTAAGTAATTAACAACTTTTAAAGGAAAGACATGAGAAAAAGGAGAGCGAAAAAAAGAATTCTTTTACCAGACCCAAAATTTAATGATCAATTAGTTACACGTTTCGTGAACAATTTGATGTGGGATGGTAAAAAATCTACAGCTTTTAAAGTATTTTATGATGCATTAGATATCGTAGAAGAAAGAAAAACAGACGAAGAAAAATCATCTTTAGAAATTTGGAAAGATGCATTAACTAATGTAATGCCTCAGGTAGAAGTACGTAGTCGTCGTGTTGGTGGAGCAACATTCCAAATTCCAATGCAAATTAGACCAGATCGTAAAATTTCTATGGCCATCAAATGGTTGATTTCATATACAAGAAAAAGAAACGAAAAAACAATGGCTCAGAAATTAGCTGCAGAGATATTGGCTGCTGCTAAAGAAGAAGGCGCTGCTGTTAAGAAAAGAGTTGATGTTCACAAGATGGCAGAAGCTAATAAAGCATTCTCACACTTCAGATTTTAGTAAGAAATGGCAAGAGATTTAAGATTTACTAGAAATATAGGGATCGCTGCACATATTGATGCAGGGAAAACTACTACAACTGAACGTGTATTATATTACACAGGAGTTTCTCACAAAATTGGAGAAGTACATGATGGAGCGGCTACAATGGACTGGATGGAGCAAGAGCAAGAAAGAGGTATTACAATTACTTCTGCAGCTACAACTTGTACCTGGGTTTTCCCTAAGGAAAACGCAGAGCCTACTGAAGACGCACAAGACTACCACTTTAATATTATTGACACACCAGGTCACGTTGATTTTACTGTAGAAGTAAATCGTTCTTTACGTGTACTGGACGGTTTAGTGTTCTTGTTTAGTGCAGTTGATGGAGTTGAGCCACAATCTGAAACTAACTGGAGACTTGCTGATAATTACAAAGTGCCTCGTATTGGTTTTGTTAATAAAATGGACCGTCAAGGATCTGATTTTATGATGGTTTGTCGCCAAGTTAAAGAAATGTTAGGTTCTAATGCAGTGCCTATTGTTTTAAATATTGGTGATGAAGAAAATTTTAAAGGAATCGTTGATTTAGTAAAAAACAGAGCTATCATTTGGCATGATGACACTCAAGGGGCAACTTTTGATGTTATTGAAATACCAGAAGAACTTAAAGCTGAAGCTAAAAAATATAGAGCATTACTTATTGAAGAAGTAGCGAGTTACGATGAGAACTTATTAGAGAAGTTCATGGAAGATGAAGATTCTATTACAGAAGACGAAGTACATACCGCGCTTAGAGCTGCTGTAATGGATATGGCTATCATTCCAATGATTTGTGGGTCTGCATTTAAGAATAAAGGTGTACAGTTTCTATTAGATGCTGTATGTCGTTATTTGCCTTCTCCAATGGATAAAGATGCGATTGTAGGAATAAACCCTAATAATGATGAAGAGGTTTCTCGTAAGCCAGATGTTAAAGAACCATTTGCTGCATTAGCATTTAAAATAGCTACAGATCCTTTTGTGGGACGCTTAGCATTCTTTAGAGCATATTCAGGGCGTTTAGATGCTGGTTCTTATATATTGAATAATCGTTCTGGTAAAAAAGAGCGTATTTCAAGAATTTATCAAATGCATTCTAATAAGCAAAATGCTATTGACTATATCGAAGCTGGAGATATTGGAGCAGCTGTAGGGTTTAAAGATATTAAAACAGGAGATACAATGTCTGCAATGGACGCTCCGATTGTCTTAGAATCTATGGATTTTCCCGATCCAGTAATTGGTATTGCGGTTGAACCTAAAACCAAGGTTGATGTTGATAAATTAGGTATGGCTTTGGCTAAATTGGCTGAAGAAGACCCTACATTCCAAGTAAAGACTGATGAAGCATCTGGACAAACAATTATCTCAGGAATGGGAGAGTTGCACCTAGATATCATTGTTGATAGATTGAGACGTGAGTTTAAGGTTGAAGTTAATGAAGGGGAGCCTCAAGTAGAATATAAAGAAGCACTAACAAGAACTGCAGAACACAGAGAAACATATAAAAAGCAATCTGGTGGACGTGGTAAGTTTGGTGATATTTCATTTGAAATGGGACCTGCTGATGACGATTTCAAAGGACCAGGATTACAATTTGTCGATAAGATTAAAGGGGGGCGTATTCCTAAAGAATTCATTCCTTCTGTTGAAAAAGGATTTAAAGCAGCGATGCTTAATGGACCTTTAGCAGGATTCGAAATGGATACAATGAAGATTACACTAAAGGATGGATCTTTCCACCCTGTGGATTCTGATGCACTTTCTTTTGAATTAGCTGCGAAATTAGGTTATAAGGCTGCTGCAAAAGCGGCTGGTGCTGTAATTCTTGAACCGATTATGAAAATGGATGTGGTAACACCTGAGGAAAATATGGGTGATATCGTAGGAGATTTGAATCGTCGTAGAGGTCAAGTAAATGCGATGGATGATCGAGCTGGAGCGAAAGTTGTAAAAGCTGATGTGCCATTGTCAGAATTGTTTGGATATGTTACAACATTGAGAACATTATCTTCTGGTAGAGCCACTTCTACTATGGAATTTTCTCACTATGCTGCAACACCTTCTAACATATCGGAACTAGTAATTACAAAAGCTAAAGGTTAATCACTAAATAATATAAGATGAGTCAAAAAATCAGAATAAAATTAAAGTCTTACGATTACAATTTAGTAGATAAATCTGCTGAGAAAATCGTAAAAACAGTAAAGAATACTGGAGCAGTTGTAAACGGTCCAATTCCTTTACCAACACATAAAAAGATTTTCACTGTATTGCGTTCACCACACGTAAACAAAAAATCTAGAGAACAATTTCAATTAAGTTCTTACAAGAGATTATTAGATATCTATAGTTCTTCTTCAAAGACTATTGATGCGCTAATGAAGTTAGAACTTCCGAGTGGAGTTGAGGTAGAGATCAAAGTGTAATGAACCTTCTTTTTCATTATTGAAAAAGATTGGTTGAATGCATTCCGGAACTTGTTTCGGAATCTCATGAAAAGATTCTGAATTATATTCAGGATGGACATGTCCGGAGCGATTGACGAAGGAAAAACGGAAAAAAATAATTCAGGGTTGAAATATTTTTTTGACCCTATTTTTTTTGGAATATAAATAAAGTAAATAATTAAATTAAATTAAATATGTCTGGGTTAATAGGAAGAAAAATCGGAATGACCAGCTTATTCGACGAAAACGGGAAGAATATTCCTTGTACAGTAATCGAAGCAGGTCCATGCGTTGTTACCCAAGTCAGAACCGAAGGGGTTGACGGCTACAATGCGTTGCAGCTTGGTTTCGATGACAAAAAGGCAAAAAGCTCGAATAAAGCTTTAGATGGTCACTTTAAAAAAGCAGGGACCACAGCCAAGAAAAAAGTCATTGAGTTCCAAGGGTTTGAAGAAGAGTATAAATTAGGTGATTCAATTACGGTTGAGTACTTTACTGAAGGAGAATTTGTAGATGTTTCTGCAACTTCTAAAGGTAAAGGTTTTCAAGGGGTTGTAAAACGTCATGGATTTGCTGGAGTTGGACAAGCAACACACGGTCAACATAACCGTTTAAGAGCGCCTGGTTCGATTGGAGCAGCGTCTTATCCAGCAAGAGTATTCAAAGGAATGCGTATGGCAGGAAGAATGGGTGGTGATAAAGTGAAAGTTCAAAATTTAAGAGTTTTAAAAGTAGTTGCGGATAAGAATCTACTTGTTGTTAAAGGATGTGTTCCTGGTCACAAAAACGCTTATGTAATCGTTCAGAAATAATGAAAGTAAAAGTTTTAGACATAAAAGGAAAAGAAACGGGTAGGGAAGTTGAACTTTCAGACGCTGTTTTCGCAGTTGAAGTTAATGATCACGCTGTTTACTTAGATGTGAAGCAACATTTAGCAAACAAAAGACAAGGAACTCATAAGTCTAAAGAGAGAGCAGAAATTGCTGGATCTACTAGAAAGATAAAGAAACAAAAAGGAACAGGTACTGCTCGTGCAGGAAGTATCAAGTCAGGTGTTTTTAGAGGTGGTGGAAGAATGTTTGGTCCTAGACCAAGGAATTACCACTTTAAATTAAACAAAGGTTTGAAGAAAGTAGCACGTAAATCGGCTTTGAGTACACAGGCAAATGATAATAATATTTTAGTGGTTGAAGACTTCAATTTTGAGGCTCCAAGTACTAAGAATTTTATTTCAGTTTTGCAAGCTCTTGGTCTTGAGAATAAAAAGTCTTTGTTTGTGTTGGGTGATTCAAATAATAATGTATATTTGTCATCGCGGAATTTAAAACGTGCAAAAACCATAACCAATTCAGGTTTAAGTACTTACGAAGTTTTAAATGCAGGTAAAGTAATTCTATTAGAGAGTTCTTTAGAGGAAATTAATCAATTATAAGATAAATAGGTAGCAAGATGAATATTTTAATTAAACCTATTATAACGGAAAAAATGACAAATGATAGCGAATTATTTAATCGTTATGGATTTGTTGTAAATAAGAAAGCTAATAAAGTAGAAATCAAAAAAGCTGTGGAGGAAACTTACGGTGTTTCTGTAAGCGAAGTTAGAACAATGAATTACCCAGTCAAAAGGGTTACTAAGTTTACAAAAACTGGTGTTCAAAACGGGATGAAAGGTGCTTATAAAAAGGCAGTTGTTCAGATAGCAGAAGGAGAAAATATTGATTTTTATAGCAATATCTAATTAAGGAAAATGTCAGTTAGAAAATTAAAACCAATAACACCAGGGCAGCGTTTTAGAGTAGTAAATGGGTTCGACGCCATAACTACTGATAAGCCGGAGAAAAGTTTACTTGCTCCGAAAAAAAGGTCTGGAGGTCGAAATAATACCGGGAAAATGACTATGCAACACTTAGGTGGTGGTCATAAAAAGCAATATCGTATTATCGATTTTAAAAGAGATAAGAATGGTATTCCTGCAACAGTTAAATCAATTGAATACGATCCAAATCGTACAGCGTTTATCGCATTGTTAGCTTATGTTGATGGTGAAAAAAGATATATCATCGCTCAGCATGGATTAGAAGTTGGTCAAACTCTAGTGTCAGGAGATAATGTTAAACCAGAAATAGGAAATTCAATGCCCTTGGCAAATATTCCTTTAGGTACAACCATCTCATGTATTGAGTTAAGGCCAGGTCAAGGTGCTGTAATGACACGTTCTGCTGGTTCTTTCGCACAATTATTAGCGAAAGAAAAAAAGTACGCGACAATAAAATTACCATCAGGTGAAACAAGATATATCTTGTTGACATGTATGGCTACAATTGGAGTAGTGTCTAATTCAGATCATCAATTACTAGTGTCTGGTAAAGCAGGTAGAAGTAGATGGTTAGGAAGAAGACCAAGAGTAAGACCGGTTGTGATGAATCCAGTTGATCACCCAATGGGTGGTGGTGAAGGTAAATCTTCAGGGGGACATCCAAGATCTAAGAATGGTATTCCTGCAAAAGGATTCAAGACGAGATCGAAGACCAAAGCGAGTAATAAGTATATTTTAGAACGTAGAAAAAAATAATTAGATATGGCACGTTCACTAAAAAAGGGACCTTACGTTTTCCATAAATTGGAAAAGAAAGTACAAACAAATTTAGATTCTGGTAAGAAATCTGTAATTAAAACATGGTCAAGAGCATCTATGATTGTTCCTGAGTTTGTTGGTCAGACTATTGCAGTTCATAACGGACGCCAGTTTGTTCCAGTATACGTTACTGAGAATATGGTAGGACATAAATTAGGAGAGTTTTCACCAACACGTTCATACAGAGGGCATGGTGCAGACAGGAAAAATAAAGGTAAAAAATAGTAGGTAATCATGGGAGTTCGAAAAAAATTAAGAGCACAACAGTTAAAAGAAGAGAAGAAGCAACTTGCAGTTGCTAAGCTTACAGGTTGTCCTACATCACCGAGAAAAATGCGTTTAGTTGCAGATTTAATTAGAGGTGTTGAAGTGGAAAAAGCACTTCAAATCTTGAAATTTAATGCAAAAGAAGCGTCTATAAACCTTGAGAAATTATTGTTGTCTGCCATTGCAAACTGGCAAGCAAAGAATGAGGATGCAAGTATAGAAGATGCCAATTTATTTGTGAAAGAAATTTTCGTAGATAGCGCAGGTATGTTAAAAAGATTAAGACCAGCACCGCAAGGACGTGCTCACAGAATTAGAAAACGTTCTAATCACGTGACTTTAGTGTTGGGTAACAAAATTGTTCAAAGCAAATAATCAAAGTAGAATGGGACAAAAAACAAATCCAATAGGAAATCGTTTAGGAATTATCAGAGGATGGGAATCTAACTGGTACGGAGGAAATGACTATGGCGATAAAATTGCAGAGGACGATAAAATAAGAAAGTACATTCGTGCTAGATTATTTAAAGCAAGTGTATCAAGAGTAATTATTGAACGCACACTTAAACTTGTAACCGTTACTATCACTACTGCTAGACCTGGTATTATTATCGGAAAAGGTGGGCAAGAGGTAGACAAGTTAAAAGAAGAGTTAAAAAAAATTACGGGGAAAGAGGTTCAAATAAATATTTTTGAAATTAAACGCCCTGAACTTGATGCAACATTAGTAGCAGCGAGTATCGCTCGTCAAATTGAAAGCCGAATTTCATACAGACGCGCGATTAAAATGGCAATTGCTGCTGCAACTAGAATGAATGCAGAAGGAATTAAAGTTCAAATTAGTGGACGTTTAAATGGTGCTGAAATGGCGCGATCTGAACATTATAAAGAAGGAAGAGTGCCTTTGTCTACTTTTAGAGCTGATATTGACTATGCGTTTGTAGAATCTAATACTACCTATGGAAAATTAGGTGTAAAAGTATGGATTATGAAAGGTGAGGTATATGGAAAGAGAGAATTATCTCCTTTAGTAGGATTGTCTAAAAAGCAAGGCGGTGCTAACAAGGGTGGTGGGCCAGGAAAGAGACAACCTCGTAGAAGAAAATAAATTTTAGATTTTAGAAACTAGAGAAGATGTTACAGCCAAAAAGAGTAAAATATCGTAAAGTACAGAAAGCAAAAGGAAATATGAAAGGGAATTCCAATCGTGGAACACAACTTTCAAATGGAATGTTTGGTATAAAATCATTAGACCAAAATTTGCTTACATCTCGTCAAATCGAAGCGGCTCGTATTGCAGCAACTCGTCATATGAAAAGAGAAGGGCAGTTATGGATTAAGATATTTCCAGACAAGCCTATTACCAAAAAACCATTAGAAGTACGTATGGGTAAGGGTAAAGGTGCACCAGAATATTTCGTTGCAGTTGTAAAACCAGGAAGAATCCTATTTGAAATTGGAGGAGTTCCTATTGAAGTAGCAAAAGAAGCATTGCGTTTAGCGGCACAGAAACTGCCAGTAAAAACAAAGTTTATTATTGCTAGAGATTTTGATAACGCTTAATCGATTAAAGAATGAAACAATCAGAAATTAAAGAATTATCAGCTGAAGATCTACAGGAGAAATTTGTACAGTTGAAAAAAAATTATACTGATCTTAAAATGGCACATGCAATTACACCGTTGGAAACTCCAATGCAATTGAATAGCCTTAGAAAAACTGTGGCAAGGATAGCAACGGAAATTACTAATAGAGAAGTACAATAGTATTTAAAGATGGAAAAAAGAAATCTTAGAAAAGAGAGAATAGGTGTTGTTTCTAGTAACAAAATGGATAAATCTATTGTTGTTGCTGAAGTAAAGAAAGCGAAGCACCCTATGTACGGAAAATTCGTGTTAAAAACGAAAAAGTACGTTGCGCACGACGAAACAAACGATTGTAACATTGGAGACAAGGTTAAAATTATGGAAACGCGTCCGTTGAGTAAATCAAAGCGTTGGAGATTAGTAGAAATCCTAGAAAGAGCTAAATAATTTATTATGTTACAGACAGAATCAAGATTAAGAGTAGCTGACAATACTGGAGCAAAAGAAGTTTTAGTTATTCGTGTTTTAGGAGGAACTAAAAAGCGTTATGCTTCAATTGGAGACAAAATTGTTGTTTCAATTAAGCATGTTACGCCAAACGGATCAGTAAAAAAAGGACAAGTTGCAAAAGCGGTTGTTGTTCGCACTAAGAAAGAAGTGAGAAGAAAAGATGGATCTTATATCCGTTTTGATGATAATGCATGTGTGTTATTAGATAGTACTTCTGGAGAAATGAAAGGAACACGTGTTTTTGGACCTGTTGCTAGAGAACTTCGTGAAAAACAATTCATGAAAATTGTATCATTAGCACCTGAAGTGCTTTAATAAACTATAAGAAACGATGGCAAAATTAAAGATAAAAACAGGGGACTCAGTAAGAGTATTAGCTGGTGATCACAAGGGAGAAGAAGGTAAAGTTGTGAAAGTAATCATAGCGAAAAACAGAGCAATTGTTGAAGGTGTCAATTTGGTATCTAAACATGCGAAACCTAGCGCCGAGAATCCTCAGGGAGGAATCGTCAAAAAAGAAGCTTCAATAAATATTTCGAACTTGGGTTTGATTGAAAAGGGTGCTACTGTCAGAGTAGGATACAGTATTGAAGGTGGTAAGAAAGTTAGGGTATCTAGAAAAACGAATAAAGCAATTTAGTAATGGAATATATACCAAGACTTAAGCAAGAATATAAGGGAAGAATTATTACTACTCTTACAGAAGAATTCGGTTATAAAAACGTTATGCAAGTTCCGAAATTACAAAAAATTGTAATTAGTAAAGGAGTTGGTGCAGCAGTTGCCGATAAGAAATTAATTGACCATGCGTTGGAAGAATTAACAACGATTACTGGGCAAAAAGCTATTGCTACAATGTCTAAGAAAGACGTTGCTGCCTTTAAGTTACGAAAAGGAATGCCAATTGGCGCAAAAGTAACTTTAAGAGGAATCAAAATGTACGAATTTTTAGATAGATTGGTTACAGCATCATTACCTCGTGTAAGAGACTTTAATGGTATTAAAGCAACCGGTTTTGACGGAAGAGGTAATTATAATTTAGGAATTACTGAACAAATTATTTATCCTGAGATTGATATTGATAAAGTGAATAAAATTGGAGGAATGGATATTACTTTCGTAACTACCGCGCCTACTGATAAAGAAGCGAAATCATTATTACAAGAATTAGGTTTACCTTTTAAAAAGAACTAGAAGATGGCTAAAGAATCAATGAAAGCTCGTGAGGTTAAAAGAGCAAAAATAGTAGCAAAATATGCTGAAAAGAGAAAAGCTTTAAAAGAGGCTGGAGACTTTGAAGGATTGCAAAAGTTGCCTAGAAATGCATCTCCAATTCGTATGCATAATCGTTGTAAACTTACGGGAAGACCTAAAGGTTACATGCGTCAGTTTGGGATTTCACGTGTGACTTTCCGTAAAATGGCAAATGAAGGTCTGATACCAGGAGTTAGAAAAGCGAGTTGGTAAGAATTAAATTTTAACTGGTTTGAAGTTTGGCAAATTGCTAAAAACCAAAACCGCAAATTAATATATATGTATACAGATCCAATCGCAGATTATCTCACAAGAGTGAGAAATGCTGTTGCTGCAGGACACAGAGTTGTTGATATTCCTTCTTCAAAGGTGAAGAAAGAGATTACAAAAATTTTGTTTGATCAAGGGTATATTCTAAGTTATAAATTCGAAGATAATTCTGTACAAGGAACTATCAAAATAGCTTTAAAATATGACAGACAAACAAAAGAATCAGTAATTAAGAATATCGAAAGAATTAGTACACCAGGTTTACGTAAGTATACTGGGACTTCTGAAATGCCAAGAGTATTGAATGGTTTAGGTATTGCTATTATTTCTACTTCTAACGGAGTAATGACTAATAAGCAAGCTATTCAAGAAAATGTTGGTGGTGAAGTTTTATGTTACGTTTATTAAAAATTACTAGAGATGTCAAGAATAGGAAATAATCCAGTAACAATTCCAGAAGGAGTAACTGTTGAGGTAAACGAAAATATAATTACGGTAAAAGGAAAATTAGGAGAATTACAACAAGAATTTTCTAATGTTACTGTAGTAGTTGAAGATGGAAGTGTCGTCGTTACACGTCCTTCAGATAGTAAAGAAAATAAATCGAAGCATGGTCTTTACAGAGCTCTTGTTAATAACATGGTAGCAGGTGTTTCGAAAGGCTGGTCTAAAGATTTAGAATTAGTTGGTGTAGGGTATAGAGCGAGTAACCAAGGTCAAAAACTTGAGTTAGCTTTAGGATTCTCTCACAATATAGTTTTAAATGTCGCTCCAGAGGTAAAAATAGAGACAGTGTCAGAAAAGGGAAAGAACCCTATCGTCAAATTAACTTCACATGACAAACAGCTTGTTGGTCAAGTAGCCGCTAAGATTCGTTCTTTCCGTGCACCAGAGCCTTACAAAGGAAAAGGAGTTAAATTTGTTGGTGAAGAAATTAGAAGAAAAGCAGGTAAAACTGCATAATTTATAGAATTATGGCATTATCAAAGCTAGAAAGAAGACAGCGAATTAAATTTAGAATTAGAAAGATTGTTACAGGAACAGCATCTAAGCCAAGATTATCTGTTTTTAGAAGTAATAAGGAAATATACGCTCAGTTAATAGATGACGTTGCAGGTACTACTTTAGGAGCGGTATCATCAAGAGATAAGGGAATCGTTTCAGGATCTAAGGGAGATTTAGCCGCAGCAATCGGAAAAGGAATCGCTGAAGCTGCATCAAAAGCTGGAATTAAAACCGTTGCTTTTGATAGAAATGGTTATTTGTATCACGGTAGAGTTAAAACTCTAGCAGAAGCTGCAAGAGAAGCAGGTTTAAAATTTTAATTAGATTATGAGCAATTCATATAAAAACGTAGAAAGAGTTAAACCAAGTGGTTTAGAACTTGTAGATCATTTAGTTGGTGTGCAACGTGTTACTAAAGTAACAAAAGGAGGTAGAGCATTTGGCTTTTCTGCTATTGTTGTTGTAGGTGATGGAAACGGTGTAGTTGGACACGGATTAGGAAAATCTAAAGATGTCGCTTCGGCAATTGCAAAAGCAATTGAAGATGCAAAAAAGAATTTGGTAAGAATTCCAATTATTAATCAAACTTTACCTCATGAACAAAAAGGTAAATTTGGTGGAGCTAAAGTATTTTTGAAACCAGCATCTCACGGTACGGGGGTTATTGCTGGTGGAGCTGTACGTGCAGTACTGGATTCAGTTGGAGTTCATGATGTATTATCTAAATCTCAAGGATCTTCTAATCCACACAATGTAGTAAAAGCAACGTTTGATGCTTTATTACAATTGCGTAGCGCAGTAACTGTTGCTAAAGCAAGAGGAATTTCTTTAGATAAAGTTTTTAAAGGATAAAATCAATATTACGATGGCAAAAATTAGAGTTAAGCAAGTAAAAAGTAAGATAAGACGTCCTCAGAATCAAAAGAGAACGTTAGAAGCATTAGGCTTACGTAAGATTGATCAAGTTGTAGAACATGAAGCTACACCGACAATCCTTGGAATGGTAAATACAGTTAAACACTTAATTTCTGTTGAAGAAATTAAATAACAGATATAAACAGTTATGGCATTAAATAACTTGAAACCAGCTGCAGGTTCGGTAAAAGGAGCAGGCAAGAGAATTGGTCGAGGACAAGGTTCTGGTAAAGGAGGAACTGCAACAAGAGGACACAACGGACAAAAATCACGTTCTGGGTATTCTAAAAAGATAGGATTTGAAGGAGGGCAAATGCCTTTACAAAGACGTTTACCTAAGTTTGGATTTACTAATATTAATCGTAAAGAGTATGTTGGTATTAATTTAGACAAGTTACAAGGTCTTGTTGAAAATGGAAAAGTTTCTGATACAATTGATTTAAATATATTAATTGAAAACCGTTTGGCTAGAAAAAACGATTTAGTAAAGATTTTAGGCGGAGGAGAACTTAAAGCAAAATTGAACGTAACTGTTCATAAATTTACTGCAACAGCAAAAGCCGCGATCGAAGGGGCGGGTGGTGAAGCAGCAACTTTGTAAAAGCTTTTAGATGAAGAAATTTATAGAAACAGTAAAAAACATTTGGTCGATTGACGAGTTAAGAAGAAAACTTCTTCTTACACTTGGTTTCATGGTGATTTATAGATTTGCAGCTCAGGTAACTTTACCTGGTCTGGATGCTACAGTAATTGCTGATGCAATGAGTAGTAAATCTGGAGGTGGTGGTGGAATCTTGGATATGATCAATATGTTTACTGGAGGTGGATTTTCTCGAGCTTCAGTAATGGCATTAGGAGTAATGCCTTATATTTCTGCATCTATTGTTGTTCAGTTAATGGGAATAGCAATTCCTTATTTACAAAAACTTCAAAAGGATGGAGAGAGTGGTAGAAAGAAAACAACACAAATTACGCGTTGGTTAACAATTGCGATTACATTGGTTCAGGGGCCAGCGTATATTGCAAGTTTACCTTCTTTAGGCATTCCTTCGGAAGCATTTTTAATGGGGCAAGGTGGCTTATTTTGGTTATCATCATTAGTCTTGTTAACAACGGGTTCTGTATTTGCCATGTGGTTAGGTGAGAAAATTACTGATAAAGGAATTGGTAACGGAATTTCGTTATTAATTATGATTGGTATTATTGCTGGATTTCCAAGTGCATTTGTACAAGAACTTCAGGCTAAGATGACTACTGGCGGGGCTGGTGGATTTATGATGATTTTAATTGAGATTATTGCTTGGTTTGCTGTAATTGCGGCATGTGTATACTTGGTAACTGCTATTCGTAAAGTAGCGGTGCAATATGCAAGAAAAACAGTTGCTGGAACGGTAAGAGATGTAGCAGGAGCGAGACAGTATATTCCTTTAAAGTTGAATTCAGCGGGCGTAATGCCAATCATTTTTGCACAAGCAATTATGTTTGTGCCATCGGCATTAGTTGGAGCGGAGTTTACATCTGACGGTGTGAAAAGTGTTGCTGGCTTATTTGCTGACTTTTCCGGAGTTGGATACAATATTTTATTTGCATTTTTGATTATAGTGTTTAGTTATTTCTATACGGCGATTACAATACCTACAAACAAGATGGCTGATGATTTAAAAAGAAGTGGTGGTTTTATTCCAGGAGTTAGACCCGGAAAGGAAACAGGGGATTTATTAGATAGAGTTTTATCTTTAATTACATTTCCAGGATCATTATTTTTAGCATTATTAGCAATTCTTCCAGCATTTGTTGTACAGTTTGGAGTTCAACAAGGTTGGTCTATGTTTTACGGTGGTACATCATTATTGATTATGGTTGGTGTCGCAATAGACACTATTCAACAAATTAATTCTCATTTATTGAATCGTCATTATGATGGTTTGATGAAAACGGGAACTAAAAGAAAATCAATAACATAATGGCGAAGCAATCGGCAATAGAGCAAGACGGAACAATAACAGAAGCATTATCAAATGCGATGTTTCGTGTAGAACTAGAGAATGGGCATATTGTAACGGCACATATATCTGGTAAGATGAGAATGCATTACATTAAGTTATTACCAGGTGATAAGGTTAAGTTAGAAATGAGTCCTTACGATTTAACGAAGGCAAGAATTACTTATAGATATTAAATTATAAACGATGAAAGTTAGAGCATCAGTAAAGAAAAGAAGTGCCGAGTGCAAGATTGTGCGTAGAAAAGGCAGATTATATGTAATCAATAAAAAGAATCCTAGATTTAAACAAAGACAAGGATAATTATGGCAAGAATAGCAGGTATTGACATCCCTAAAAACAAAAGAGGAGTTATAGCATTAACTTATATTTTTGGAATAGGAAGGAGCAGATCGCAAGAGATTTTAGAGGCTGCAGGCGTTGACGAGAGTAAAAAAGTTCAAGATTGGAGCGATGATGAAATCGGGAAAATTAGGGAACAAGCAGGAACTTATTCTATTGAAGGAGTATTGCGTTCTGAAACTCAATTGAACATCAAACGTCTTATGGACATAGGATGTTACAGAGGTATTCGTCACAGAACTGGATTACCGTTAAGAGGTCAGAGAACAAAAAACAACTCTAGAACCAGAAAAGGTAAGCGTAAAACAGTAGCGAATAAAAAGAAAGCAACTAAATAATAACGAATAGAATGGCAAAGACAAGTAAAAAGCGTAAGGTTATTGTTGAAGCGGTTGGTGAAGCACACATAACGGCATCATTTAATAATATCATTATTTCTTTGACGAATAAAAGAGGTGATGTAATTTCGTGGTCATCAGCTGGTAAAATGGGTTTTAGAGGTTCTAAAAAGAATACTCCTTATGCTGCTCAAACAGCCGCTGAAGATTGTGCAAAAGTAGCACATGAAGCAGGTTTAAGAAAAGTGAAAGCTTATGTTAAAGGACCCGGAAACGGAAGAGAAAACGCGATGAGAACACTTCATAATAATGGAATTGAAGTAACAGAGATAATCGATGTTACGCCAATGCCACATAATGGATGTCGTCCTCCTAAGAGAAGAAGAGTATAATTAAATTAATTCTAACAATAGGAATTAGATTATCGAAGGAGTTAAGCCTTAATTCATAATCCCTATTAACATAAAAAGAAATGGCAAGATATACAGGACCAACAACTAAAATTGCACGTAAATTTGGGGAAGCAATTTACGGACCCGATAAGTCTTTTGAAAAAAGAAATTTTCCTCCAGGTCAACATGGTAACAACAAACGAAGAGGTAAGAAATCTGAGTATGCTGTTCAGTTGCAGGAAAAGCAAAAAGCAAAATATACGTATGGTATATTGGAGCGTCAATTTAGAGGTTTATTTAAAAAAGCTTCAAGTAGTAAAGGTATCACTGGTGAGATCTTATTACAATTGGCTGAGTCTCGTTTAGACAATGTAGTATTTCGTTTAGGAATTGCTTCTACGCGTAATGCAGCTAGACAATTAGTCTCACATAGACATATTACTGTAAACGGAGGGATCGTAAATGTAGCTTCTTATTCTTTAAAGGCAGGAGATGTTATTGCAGTAAGAGAAAAATCTAAATCTTTAGAAGCGATTGAAAATTCATTGGCTAATACGAGCAATGTTTACGAATGGCTTACATGGAATAGTGCTACTCTGCAAGGTACGTTTGTATCTGTTCCAGAAAGATTGCAAATTCCAGAAAATATCAAAGAACAATTAATTGTTGAGTTATATTCTAAATAATCTTAAGATACCAATCTAAACTATGGCAATATTAAATTTTCAAAAGCCCGATAAAGTAATAATGATTGACTCTACTGAGTTTGAAGGTAGATTCGAATTCAGACCTTTAGAACCAGGATTTGGTTTGACGGTTGGTAACGCTTTGAGAAGAGTTTTACTTTCATCTTTAGAAGGGTATGCAATAACTTCAATTCGTATTGAAGGCGTTGAGCATGAATTTTCTACTATTAAAGGTATTGTAGAAGATGTTACTGAGATCATCTTGAATTTAAAACAAGTTCGTTTTAAAAAACAAATTGATGATACAGATAGAGAAACTGTTAATGTATCAGTATCTGATCAAGGTCAGTTAACAGCAGGAGATTTACAAAAGTATATTTCAGGCTTTCAGGTGTTAAATCCTGATTTGGTAATCTGTAATATGGAATCTTCGGTTAATTTACAATTTGAACTTTCTATTGAAAAAGGTAGAGGTTTTGTACCAGCGGATGAGAATAAAAAGGCAGCGGCAGCATTGGGAACAATTTTTACAGATTCAATATATACACCTATTAAGAATGTAAAGTATGCTGTTGAAAATTTCCGTGTTGAGCAAAAGACTGATTATGAAAAATTAGTATTTGATGTGATAACAGATGGTTCTATTTCTCCTAAAGATGCTTTAACAGAAGCGGCTAAGATTTTGATTCATCATTTTATGTTGTTCTCAGAAGAGAGAATTACATTAGAAGCTGATGAAATTGCGCAAACAGAAACATATGACGAAGAGTCATTACACATGAGGCAATTACTTAAAACGAAGTTGATTGACATGGATTTATCTGTAAGAGCATTGAATTGTTTAAAAGCGGCAGAGGTCGATACGTTAGGTGACCTAGTATCATTTAACAAAAATGACTTAATGAAATTCCGTAACTTCGGTAAAAAATCTTTAACTGAGCTTGATGAACTTGTTGCAGTAAAAGGTTTAAATTTTGGAATGGATTTAAGTAAGTATAAACTAGATAAAGAATAATCTTTCATATTTTGCTCCTCTAAATGGGTTGATGCAAGATGAAAGTAAAAAGCAAATGTCATGAGACACGGAAAGAAATTTAATCACTTAGGAAGACAGACAGCGCACAGAAAAGCAATGTTAGCGAATATGTCATGTTCATTAATTGAACATAAGCGTATCAATACAACAATAGCAAAGGCAAAAGCATTACGTCAGTTTGTTGAGCCTTTAATTACAAAGTCAAAAGACGATACAACTCACAATAGAAGAATTGTATTTAGTTATTTGAGAGATAAATTTGCAGTTACTGAATTGTTTAAGGAAGTATCGGTAAAAGTTGCAGACCGCCCAGGAGGCTATTTAAGGATTATCAAGTTGGGAAATCGTCAAGGAGATAATGCTTCTATGGCTATGGTAGAATTAGTGGACTACAATGAAATCTACAATCCTAACAGCAAGAAGAAAAAGAAAACTACGCGTAGAGGAAAAAGCAAAAAAGTTGAAGCTACCCCAGCACCCGTTGATGCAGTTGAAGAAACACCAACAACTTCTGAACTAGAAGTTACTAAAGAGTAATAATGGATAAGTAGTTAATAATATTAAAGGATAAACTAATTGATAGTTTATCCTTTTTTTTATATTTGAAATCGAAATTTAAGACAAAAAAA
>TARA_B110000037_G_scaffold29874_1_pt1 | contig 26700 bp, 20 predicted proteins | sample TARA_B110000037 | Tara Oceans TARA_B110000037 (sample SAMEA4397196) | marine metagenome | biome: Polar Biome; feature: [MIX] marine epipelagic wind mixed layer (ENVO:01000061); material: water (ENVO:00002006), including particulate matter (ENVO:01000060) such as... | depth 10-100 m
AAATAACTAAAGTGCTGATTTTCAATTGAATTTATTTTGTGACATTTGAGTTTTATCAATTTAAATCGGTTAAATTTGGTAGATGCGACAGAACCATTTAGATATCAAATAATGATTGTATTTTATATATGCCTGCTAATTGGTCTTTCTTGGTTTTTGATTATCTCCATTTATTATTGGCGGAAATTTCATGGACTAAAATTCTTGGTTGGAATTATTGCTTATCCGTTATTGTGGTTCTGTCGCATCTGACTATTTTTTTGCTTTTCTTTAAGAAAAATGGAATCAGATAAATAACTAAAGTGCTGATTTTCAATTGAATTTATTTTGTAACATTTGAATTTTATCAGTTGAAAACGGTTAAATTTGGTAGATGCGACAGAACCTTATTTAAAGGTTAATATAAATATTAAACCTCTATCTTAAACTTAAGACCTAAGTAGTTCACCTTTGGCTGACGTTACACAGGTATAGGCATTGTGTTCATATTGACTGCCGACAATCCCGTTACCATAAATGTGATTTTTCTCAATTAAGATGACTTCCGTGTCACCTCCATAAGCTCCAATAAACAGTCCATTACCTGCGTCATGCATAGTGCAATTTCTTATTGTAATATTTGCTCCTTTTTCAATATAAATTGCGGCCGCATTTGAGGAATACTCTTCCATTTCTTCACCATCATTTTCAAAGAAATAACCAGGTCGGGCTGACTGAATTTCAAGATTTTCGATTAAAATATACTCCGGCAAACCATCTTCTGGGACATTTGAGCCTCCGATTTTTATAATTCCGCGTGATTCATTCCAAAAATTAACATCAGGAACGGTCGTTGCACCATTTCCATCAATCACCGGTTGCTGTCCGTCTGGTCCATTAACACCAATAATTTCTATGAGATTTTCCGCTGTGCCATTACAATTAATTACCCACTTTTCTTTGTATGGAGTTTCACGCCAATGAATATACACCCGATCTCCTGTAATTAATTCTGCCCACGGGGCTTCTCCTATACTAAGCAAAGGTTGCAATGGACCAACGTGATAATCAGTTGCCCATAACCCTTTGTTTCCAGAAACAAAAAGGACAAGGCAAAATAGAAAGGCATTTCGATAGAATTGGATCATTTAATAAAGCTACAAAATTTTATTTAACCCTACAATAATAGTTTAAGACGCGAGTCCTCAAAGGAAATAAATTGCCATTTACCCAATATTTTATGGCGAGAAATTGAACAAAAAAAAGCCCCGACAATAAATGCCGGGGCTTCAAGAAAAAATAAATAAAGGTCTACTCGTAAATGAACTTCTTCACTTCAATTACATTTCCATCTGCATTTAAAATTTTAGCAAAGTAAATGCCTGTTGATGGTAGTTTTTCTAAGTCGATTTGAGCAGTTGTTCCATTCAAATTTTCTACAATTAAACTACGTCCCATTACATCAGTGATTACTACTTGTCCTTCAAATGAATTAGCGAAAGTCAACGTAACACTTGTTGAAGTTGGATTTGGATATAAATTCACATTAGACTGACCGAACTCTTCAACACCCGTATCATCAATTGGTGCACAAGGATATTCGTCCTCTCCATAGATATTATCAATGTAGCATATGTTATCTCCTGTTCTTCCATCTAAATCAAAATCAGGGAAGATTACAATTTGATCGAATGTCATTCCGATATGACTTGAAAAGTCAAAGGTTAATAATTCCCATTCGTCTGTCAATGTATTAGCGATTTTAATTTCGCCTAAAGATGCACCGTCAGGTTGAACTAATTTAATTCCAACATCACTAATTACTGGTTTCCATACCATGATATTAATTAGTTTATTGTCATCATCAATTGTCCATGTTCCAGGTCCTTCATCTCCGTGCATTGATTCATAACCAGCCCAAGGATTACCAGCTTCAAGCGCTGTGAACTTAGCAACCATTTTGGTACAATTCACATCTGTAGAATCTGGATTATCGATAATTTCTAATGCTGGATTAGAATCATTTTCAAATACTGTCCATGTCCAATCTCCACCAATTCCACCTACTTCATGATCAATTGGGAAATTAGGAGCATCTTCGCAAAAGATAGACTCAACTCCCCAAACATTGTCGATATAACAGATATTGTCTCCTGTTCTACCATCTAAATCAAAATCAGGGAAGATTACGATTTGATCGTAAGTCATTCCGCCGATATGATCAGAAAAATCGAACGTCATTAATTCCCATTCATTGATTAGCGTATTCGGTATTTTGATTTCTGGTAAAGCAGCGCCTTCAGAAGTCACTAATTTAATTCCAACATCACTAATTACTGGTTTCCAAACCATGATATTAATTAGTTTATTGTCTTCATCAATTGTAAATGTTCCGATTCCTTCTCCGTGCATTGTTTCAACACCAGCCCATGGCATTCCTGCTTCAAGCGCAGTAAATTGTGCTACCATTGGAGAACAGTTAATTCCACCGCCATCAGGATTTTCAATAATCTCTAAAGGTGGGTTCGTATCATTTTCAAATACCGTCCAAGTCCAATCAGCTCCATATCCATCCGTCTCATAATCAACAGGTGCATTTGCAGTTGGAGGACAAGCAACAGCTGAATCACCCCAAATATTATCGAAGTAACAGATGTTATCCATTGTTCTACCATCTAAATCAAAATCAGGAAAGATTACGATTTGGTCATAAGTCATTCCAACATGAGCAGAAAAATCAAATGTGATCACTTCCCATTCATTCGTTAACGTATTTGGTATTTTAATTTCTGGTAATGCTCCACCGCCTTCTTCAACTAATTTAATTCCAACATCACTAATTACCGGTTTCCAAACCATGATATTAATCAATTTGTTTTCCTCAGTAATTGTAATTGTTCCAAGATCTTCTCCGTGCATAGTTTCACAACCAGCCCAAGGATTACCCGTTTCTAAAGCCGTGAATTGTGCTACAGTTGCAGAACAGTTCACCTCTGATGGGTCTGGATTCTCAATAATCTCTACTGGTGGATTTGTATCGTTTTCAAATACTGTCCAAGTGAAATCTGCTCCATGCCCGTCTTCTTCATAATCAATTGGAATTGCAGGGTCCTCAGCACATAAAATTGCTTCTTCTCCCCAAATATTATCCCAATAACAGATATTATCCATTGTTCTTCCAGCTAAATCAAAATCAGGGAAGATTACGATTTGGTCATAAGTCATTCCAATATGAGCAGTAAAATCAAATGTGATTAACTCCCATTCGTTAATTACCGTATTTGGTATTTTAATTTCTGGTAAAGCTCCACCACCTGGTTCAACTAATTTAATTCCAACATCGCTAATTACGGGTTTCCAAACCATGATATTGATCAACTTGTTTTCCTCAGTAATTGTGATTGATCCAAGGTCTTCCGCGTGCATAGTTTCACAACCAGCCCAAGGGTTACCTGTTTGTAATGCAGTGAACTTTGCCACAGTTGGTGAACAGTTAATTCCACCGGCATCTGGATTATCGATAATCTCTACTGGTGGATTCCAATCATTTTCGAATACTGTCCATGTGAAATCTGCTCCATAACCATCTTCTTCATAATCAACAGGTACGTTTCCGTCTGTTCCGCAACCTTCAATTTCTCCACCATATATATGGTCAAAATAACAAACGTTATCGTCAGTTCTGCCTCCTAAATCAAAGTCAGGAAAAATTACGATTTGATCAAATGTCATTCCAATATGACTCGTAAAATCAAACGTGATCATTTCCCATTCATCCGTAACTGTATTGGCTATTTTAATTTCTGGAAGTGCACCACCACCAGCTTCTACTAGTTTAATACCAACATCACTAATAACAGGTTTCCATACCATTATTGTAATGATTTTGTTTTCCTCTGTTACGGTCCAAGTACCGATATCTGCTCCGTGTTCAGTTTCACAACCAGCCCATGGATTACCGGCCATTAAGGCGGTAAATTTTGCAACTGTTTCCGAACAGTTTACTCCAGTCGGATCTGGATTGTCCACAATTTCTAAAGGTGGATTGGTAAAGTTTTCGAATACGGTCCAGGTCCAAGCTGCGCCTTCACCGCCGGTTTCGAAGTCTACAGGAATGGCTTGACCAAAACCTGTAAGCGTGCAAAAGAAGGTAATAATTACCGTTACAATTGCTTTCGTTTTGTTTTGAATTAACATAATGAATAATTAATATTTTTAGGTATGAGCACGAACAAAATAGTGTGCCAATTTTATACTTATGGTTAAATGCACAATAAACTTATGGTCAAATATACAATAAGTTATTTATTCCGCAAGTTTTATTTGATAAACATCTTGACAATCAGACCAAAAAAATTGATTTTAAACGAAAAAGAGGATCAAAATTTAATTCGATCCTCTTTAAATCTACTTTTTGAGAAGCTTTATTTATTCAACCATGATCCGCCAACGGAAATCACATTGTCTAAAACTAAAAATTCTTTATAATTCATTTCATTTATGCCACCTGTTGGGCAAAATAATACATTAGGAAATATGGCGCCATAGGTCTTCATTGCGGAAACTCCTCCGAACAAGTTTGCCGGAAAAAACTTAAAATAGTTCCATCCGCATTCCAATCCGCTTATGATTTCACTTGGAGTTGAAACTCCAGGAATAAATGGAATGCCACTATCCTCTAAAGGTTGAATCATTGCAGGAGCCAAACCCGGGCTTACCATAAAATCAACTTTACTATCTACACAAAACTGAACATCTTCAGCACTAACGATTGTTCCCACACCAACTTTAAAATCATCTCCATATCGTTGCTTAAACAATTTAATGGCATCTCTTGATACAGGTGTGCGCAGTGTAATTTCAATACACTTTACATTTTTTGATTTGAGTTTGATATAAATTTTATCGATATCATTTAAATCGTAAATCGTTACCACAGGAATAAGTGGATTTTCTTTTAGAATTTCAAGTATATTATTTTGCATAGTTTCTTTTTAAAAAATTCCAGCCCCGCTTTCACTATCCGAGAGTAGTTTACGTAGGTTCGAAAATAAAGAACGCCCGTGACTTCCATCTTGATAGATCACTTCTCTTTGCGGTCGACTTTCTAAATCAGGCTGGAGACAAGTTAACGAACCGTTTTTAGCATCCAATAAAATTCGATCTCCGGTTTGAATTTTTCCAATTAGTCCTCCAGTAGCAGCCTCAGGACTCACATGAATTGCTGCCGGAATTTTACCGGACGCGCCTGACATTCTTCCATCCGTAACCAATGCCACATTAAATCCTCTTTTTTGAAGAATGGTTAATGATGGCGTTAAATTATGTAATTCCGGCATTCCTTTTTGTTGAGGCCCTTGAAAGGGTAAAACCGCAATAAAATCACGATCTAATTTTCCTGCTTTAAATTGCGCAATCAAATCATCTTGATCATTAAATACAATTGCATCTGCCTCGATTAAATGATATTTTTCGTCAACAGCTGAAGTCTTTATAACTGCAGCACCAATATTACCGCGCAATACTTTTAGTCCACCCGTTACTTGAAATGGATTTGAAGTTGGACGTAAAATAGCTTCGTTTCCAGAATCATTTGGTCCTTCTTTATAGGTAATTTCTCCGTCGATTAATTTAGGCTCTTGCGTATACTTTTCTAAACCGTGCCCCAAGATAGTGTCGACATCTTGATGTAAAAATCCTTCAGCCAATAACGATTTAATGACATAGGCCATTCCACCTGCCGCATGAAAATGATTAATGTCTGCAGGTCCATTTGGATAAACACGCGCAACTAAAGGAACAAGGTCTGATAAATCTGAAAAGTCATCCCAAGTAATTACAATACCAGCAGCCCTGGCAATGGCAATAATGTGTAATGTTAAATTGGTAGAACCACCTGTGGCCAAAAGGCCAACCATTCCGTTCACAACGGTTTTTTCGGTTAATAATTTACCTAAAGTACGCTTGATATCATTCGATCGAACATTCTCTAATAAAACCTTAACTCCCTCTTTGTTCAACGCGCGGCGCATTTCAGCGTCGGGATTAACAAAGCTAGAACCCGGTAATTGAAAACCCATGATTTCCATGAGCATTTGATTACTGTTGGCAGTTCCGTAAAAAGTACAAGTTCCTGGAGAATGATAGGAATCAGATTCGCCTTTTAATAATTCGGCTCTTCCAATTTTTCCTTCTGCAAACTCTCTTCTTATTCTCGCTTTTTCGTCATTGGTTATTCCACTTTCCATTGGTCCTCCTGGGAAAAACACCACGGGCAAATGACCAAAACTTATATTTCCAATTAATAATCCGGGAACAATTTTGTCACAAATTCCTAAATTAACCACTCCATCAAACATATCATGCGATAAACCAATTGCCGTTGACATAGCAATTACTTCCCTACTCAACAATGATAAATCCATTCCGGGTTGACCTTGTGTAACGCCATCACACATGGCGGGTGTAGCACCCGCTACTTGAATAGTTGCGTTTAAATCATTGGCATAAGTTCTTAATTCTTTCGGATAATCTTCGTATGGTTTATGTGCTGATAACATATCGTTATAAGCGGTAATAATTCCTAGATTTGGTTGAACCCCTTCTGCAATTAAATCCTTATCCGTAGGGCCACACCCAGCAAAACCATGTGCCAGATTACCGCAACTCAGCTTATTTCGTTTTGAAGAGCTGTCGAAATTCCTTTCGATCATTTTTATATAATCGGCTCGAGACTCGCGACTGCGTTCAACAATTCTATCTGTAATTTCTTTTATTCTTTCGTGGATCATTTTTCTAAATAATAAATTTGGACATCAGGTCTTTTTTCCAATACAGTGTGAATAGGATATTGGTAATCTCCTTTTAAAATACCAAGTTTTTCTTGTCCAGAAATTAGTAAATAAATATGGCGCGCGTTGCAAATCAAATCCATACTACATGTAATTCGATTTGTTGGCGTTACGGGTGCTTTGGTACAAAAAATGTCAATTTGTCCGTTTGTTATCACCTCATCAGATTCGAGATCGTTTGGGAAAATCGAGGCGGTATGACCGTCATCTCCCATTCCTAATACAATAATATCTGTTCGATTTTTAAATGGTTCGTATGCTCCTCTGACGAGCTTCAAGTTTTCCGATTCATTTTCGGCATCTTTGACCATTCCAATTATATTGTATTCTTCTGCTGGTCTAGAATCAAAGCACTTTTTAATTAATTTTTCATTGCTGTGTTCGTGATTTGTTGGAACAAAACGTTCATCAACCAATCCAATTGTCAATCGTTTGAACGAACCCAGATCTTGATCTAATATTTTATAGATTGGACCCGGAGTAATACCACCAGACAAAAGTAGATTCACTTCGCCCTGCAGCGAATACATCATCTTTATATTCATAATAATTGATTCAGCTGCCGCTATAGTCCAATTTTCAACGTCCTTATAATTTCTTATATCCAATTTCATTTCGTTTGCCATTCGTCATTTCCGTCTAAAACTTGGTCACCAGGTCCCCAACTGCCCGACTCGTATAAATCAAGTGGAATTTGTTTACTCCAATTACTATTAATAGACTCTATCCATTTCCAAGCCGCTTCTAGTTCGTCATGGCGCATAAAAAGTGTTTGATTCCCTCTTAAAACATCTATAATAAGCCTTTCATAAGCATCAGGCATACGATCTTTAAAGGTATCCACAAAATCCAATTTCAATGAAATAGGTTTAAAACGATAACCACCTGGACCCGGAATTTTACTTAATTGAACCAATTCAATTCTTTCTTCAGGTTGCAGGCGGATAATTAATTTATTTTTCAAAGGATGTTTTGAATCTTGGAAAATATTGTGTGGCATTGTTTTAAAGTTGATCACAATGTCAGAATACTTCTTCTTCATTCGTTTACCAGTTCGCAAATAAAACGGCGTGTTTTTCCATCTCCAATTATCGATATATGCCTTAATTGCAACAAAAGTTTCGGTTTCAGAATTATATTCCTCAATATCTTCTAAATAAGAATTCACTTTTTCATTTGTAACAGTGCCCCGGGTATATTGACCCCGGACCACATTCTTTTTAACGCCTTCTTTATCAAAAAGCCGCAAGGATTCTAACACTTTCAATTTCTCGTTTCGAACCGTGTCCGGATCTAAATTAGATGGCGGCTCCATTGCAATTAAACAAAGAATTTGCAATAAATGATTTTGGACCATATCCAATAAGGCCCCAGTTTTGTCATAATAACCAGCGCGTTTTTCAACCCCAAGGCGCTCAGCAACTGTGATTTGAATACTTTCTATATTATCAGCGTTCCAAGCACGTTCAAATAAATGATTTGCAAAGCGCAATACCATAATGTTTTGAACCGTCTCTTTCCCTAAGTAATGATCAATTCTAAAGATTTGTTTTTCCTGAAAAGCATCAGAAATAATCGCATTAATTTCTCTACTAGATTTTAAACTATAACCTAAGGGTTTTTCTAATACCACCTTACTCTGATCGTTTAATAGATTTACATCTTTAAGCGTATTGCAAATTTCTGAAAATGCCCCAGAAGGAACAGAAAAATAAAAAACCCGTTGCCAATCACTTTCTTTATCAATTGCTGTTTTAAGTACTTCGAAAGATTCTTGATTCGTCTTTGGAACTTTCATTAACTCCAAATGATTCATGAATTCGTCCATCTTTTCTAAAGCGGCTCCTTTTTCTAAAGTTTTAGAAATAAATTCTGCGAGGACTTTTTTAAAATCCGCTTCATCATCCAAACTTCTAGAAATGCATATTATTTGAAATGGCATTTTGAGCTGACTATCTACGAATCTATGATAAAAGGCAGGTATGATTTTCCTTTTAGAAAGATCTCCATCTCCACCAAAAATTAGGGCATGGAATGGTTTTATTACTGTGTCTTTCATCTTATATTTTTATAGGAGACTTAATCTCAGCCACGAATATAAGACCTTTATGTCAAAAACACACTAAGTAAATTCGTTTATTTATTAAAACCCAAAACTATCGAATCCAGTTTCGGCTAATTTCTGATAGTTTTCAAGGTTAAACTGGTAAAAACTAGAGGGTTTATGTGGCACTCCTTTTTGCTTTTCATATAGTTTTTCAACAATTTCCAACTTAATCATTTTACGTCTAAAATTTCTTTTATCCAGTTCTTTTCCTGCAATTACCTCGTATAATTTGTGCAATTGAGAAAGGGTGAATTTTTCGGGTAGAAGGTTAAAACCAATAGGTTGAATTTTCAATTTAGAATGCAATTGTTGTTGTGCCTTTTGCAGAATTTCCAAATGATCAAATGCCATTGAATCAATATCATCAACCGGTTTCCAGCTCACAGTTTTTGCGAAGTTTGCTGCCATAGGATTAAAGCCATTTAAATTGACCAAAGCATAATAAGCCACAGTGATTACTCTTTCCTCTGGCTGTTCTCGCATTTGTTTCAACCATTCTTTGTCAGCTGGCTTTGATAATCGATTTAAACTGCTAAATGCTTGCAACTGTTCTAAGAAAATATTTTCAAGTCCAGTTAATTCTTTTAAAACTCGCGAGGCGGCTTGATCCAAAGTTTCGTCATCAAAGATAAGATCACCGGGCAAAGAAAACCGAGCCATTGTTCCAGCTTCGTTGGACTCACGCTGAATGACAAGCACTTTTAATTTTTCAAAATCAAACCCAAATATTACGCAGTCGACAGAAATTCCTTTGTTAAGATTGTGCTGATAATTATTATCCATGGCCAAATATAAAAAAAGAATTACGTAAATTAGCAAAATGTCATTATGACACTTAGTAAAAAATTAATTATATGTTATTAGTAGCAGAAAGCGGATCAACAAAGGCTGATTGGATGTTAGTCGACAATGGAATAGAGACAATATTTGTAACAATGGGCTTCAATCCATACTTTCATAGTAAAGAGGATATCTTGCATGAATTGAACGGGAATTACGATTTAAACTCCATTAAAAACGAAGTTAGTGAGCTCTATTTTTATGGTGCCGGATGCTCTATTCCAGAGTTAAACGCGATTGTAAAATCCAGCTTATCGATCTATTTTTCAAATGCTTTGGTAAAAGTAGATCATGATTTAAAAGCTTGTGCATATGCTTGCTACAGAGGAGAACCTGAAATAGCCTGTATTTTAGGTACGGGATCCAATTCATGTTATTATGACGGAAAAAATTTGTCCGAAACCATACCAGCTGTTGGTCACATATTAGGTGATGAAGGAAGCGGAAGCTATTTTGGCAAACGCATTCTATCTGATTTTTTATATAAACGCTTACCAAATGCCATGGCCGAAGAGCTTGAAGACCTTGGTTTAAACAAGGAGGTAATCATTGAACACGTATATCGACAACCCAATGCCAACGTTTACATTGCCTCATTTATGCCAATTCTCATCCGTCATAAAAAATTGCAGTATTGCCAAGATGTAATCAAAGAAGGAATTCGGAAATTCATTGATATTCACGTTAAATGTTACGAAAACTATACCTCCACTGAACTTAATTTTGTGGGTTCAATGGCTTTCCTTTTGAAAGAAGAACTATACTCAGTTTGTGCTAAAGAAGGAATAGAGTTGGGAACAATTATCAGGAAACCGATACAAAATTTAGTACAATATCACCTTAAGCAGTCTCAAGCATCATAAAACGACAAATTCAGACAATTTCTTAACATTAATTTAACCCAATTATAGCGCGTAAGCAGAAAATTTATTGTAACTTAGTGTCATATTTACACTAAGGCTGTTTATGAGAATATTTTGATCGCTCCATAATCACGTGTCAATCTTAATTTACGGCAGAATGCTTGCCGCATATACACTTAGCATTGTTATATTGAACTAATAAATCCATTTGCTGCGAAATAAAGTTCGAAGCACAGAATAAAAAAATTATGAAAACTATAAAAATTGGAATAAACGGATTCGGCAGAATTGGCAGAATCGTATTCAGAGCAGCAATAAATAGACCTAATATAGAAGTTGTTGCTATCAACGACTTGCTTGACCTTGACCATTTGGCCTATTTATTAAAATACGACTCAGTACACGGCAAATTTGACGGAACGGTTGAAGTTGAGAACAATCAGCTCATAGTTAATGGGCGTTCAATTCGAATTACGCAAGAACGTGATCCTGAAAATTTAAAATGGGATGCTATTTCAGTAGACGTTGTAGCCGAATGCACCGGAATGTTTAAAACAATGGATTCGGCCGCGGAACACTTAAAAGCAGGAGCAAAGAAAGTTGTTATTTCAGCGCCAAGTTCAGACATACCCATGTTTGTAATGGGCGTAAATCATGATAGCTTAGCAGCCGATCAACATATAGTTTCAAACGCCTCGTGCACTACAAACTGTTTAGCACTAGTCGCCAAAGTATTACATGACAATTTTGGAATTGAAGAAGCTTTAATGACAACGATCCATGCAGCAACATCAACCCAATTAACGGTTGATGGACCTTCAAAGAAAAACTATCGCTTAGGGAGATCTGCGATAAACAATATTATACCTTCGACAACTGGAGCAGCGAAAGCCGTAGGTAAAATAATTCCCCAGCTGGAAGGCAAACTTACAGGGATGGCGTTTAGGGTTCCCACGGCGAATGTTTCGGTCGTTGATCTTACCGTAAAATTAGAGCAACCTACCACATACGACGAAATTAAAGCAGTTTTAAAAAGTGCATCTGAAGGTGATATGAAAGGAATCCTTGGTTATACAGAAGATGCTTTAGTATCACAAGATTTTGTTAGTGATCCTAGAACAAGTATTTTTGATGCCTCTGCTGGAATGGAATTGAATTCACGCTTTTACAAACTTGTTTCTTGGTATGATAATGAGTTTGGCTATTCGAATAAAATGATTGACTTAGCAGAGCATATGATGGCGATCAAATAGAGGTTTGATCGCTTCGCTAATCGACAATAGATCAATGGATTGTCAAATATTAGACCACTGTATTCATAGATTAAAGACAAAAGACTATAGCATGCGGAAGTTAGATGTTAATCCGCCTTTGGTTGATAGAGGATAGATTGCTTCACTCATAGATGTTAGATCGCTTCTCTCATAGACAAACGACTTTATGATGCCGCAAGTAGAGATTAATCCGCCTTTGGCAGATCATACGTAAATCGATATTCTAAAGAAATTTTATCCCCTTATTTTTCCCAAACTTGCTCCAGTTCTTCCAATGACTTTCCTTTTGTTTCAGGAATAAACTTATAGGTGAAAAAGATGATAAAAAGGATGAATCCTATAAAGATGAAATAAGGAAGCGATCCGTTCCAAAATTCATTATTATTTGTTTCGCTTTCAGTTACCATAGGAAATGTTTGCGTCACAAAATAATTTGCCGCCCATTGCGCAGCCACTGCCACCGACATTGCTACACTTCTAATTTTATTCGGGAACATTTCTGACAACAAGACCCAAACTACTGGTCCCATTGACATGGCGAAAGACGCGATAAATATTAATACACCCAATAGTGATAAAAACCCTATTGATTGCTGCTGCAACGTTATTCCGAGTAGTAAAAAGCCGACCAACATCCCAATTGAACCAATATATAATAATGGCTTTCTTCCTAACTTATCAATTGTGAACATGGCCACAAACGTGAATATGAGGTTTACAAAAGCAAGTAATACTTGCTGAACCAAAATATCATCCTTTCCAAAGCCCAATGCCTTTTCGAAAATATCAGAACCATAATATAGAACCGCATTAATTCCAGTAAACTGTTGGAGCATTGAAAAAACCGAACCAATTGCAATAATCACTAAAGCTAATTTAGTGAAATCACTCATTTTTAATTTACGGACTTTTCCATCTGAATCCTTTAAGATATTCTCACTTTCCTTTTGCGCATTCTCCTTACCATGGACCTTCGTCAAAACAGCAAGCGCTTCTTCATTTCTCCCTTTTAATGACAACCAACGCGGACTTTTAGGCACAATAAATAACAAGCCTAAGAAGAGGAAACTCGGAATTAATTCAGACCAGAACATGCGACGCCATCCTACTTGGATATTTTCAGCTTCGGTCAAATTACTTCCAATAAAGAATGTAGCTAAAAACACCACAAAGAATCCAATTACGACTGCCATTTGATAGTAAGTCACCAACTTTCCTCGTTTGGCAGCAGGTGCGATTTCAGCAATATACATAGGCGCATTCATAGATGCCATTCCAATTCCCAAACCTCCAATTAAACGAAAGACTACCAATAATGGCACAGTTTCAGGCATAAACCCTGGTAAGCCAGAACCCCATGCTGATATGGTAAATAAGATTGCTGAAATGATTAAAGAATTTTTTCTACCAATTTTTATGCTCAAAGGTCCGGCAATAATAGCACCAGCAAAACAGCCAATTAATGCACTACCTACAACAAAACCTTGCATCTGTGGATCAAGATCAAAGTATTTAGTCAAATAAAACTGTGCACCATTTATTACTCCAGTATCGTATCCAAAAAGTAAACCGCCAATTGCGGAAACACAAGTAATTAGTATTAAAAACCTCTTTTGATTCATGCTAAAATTTTAAATTATTAATAAAGAATACAACACCGAAGCGTATATTCAAATCTCACTTTCTCTCCCCTTCTAAAAAATAAATTGAAAATCGCGGAACGTAATTTAGCACGGGGAATCAATTCATAATCATGCTTAAAAGTGTGTCGATTCTTTGCCAATATACACAATTATAGTATTAAGTACAATATGTTGTTTTTTTTAACTAATTTAATCGAACAAAATCTTCATAAGATTCATTACCTTCATACTACAGAAGCGATATATTCTTGAGGTTAAAGATTATTAAACGCACATAAACTGGCATTTACACTTTGAAACAAGCTTAAAATACAATAACAACATGATACGCGCTTTAAAAAAAACACTTTTACTTCTTCTATTCGTCACGCCATTGATTAGCTCTGGTCAATCTGAAATCAGCAAATTAAATCCAGACACAGAACAAAAAATATCTGCATTAATTTCAGAGATGACAGTTGCAGAAAAAATTGGTCAGACCTGTCAAATTACATTAGACGTTTTTTTAAAGCGAGACGCAGAAGATGCCGTAATTGAGCCCATTGCCATTGATGCAGAAAAATGGAAAGAAGCAATAGGTACCTACAAAGTTGGTTCAGTCTTAAATGTTGGATCACACACCTTATCATTAGACCAATGGGACATGATCATGGAAGCGGTGCATGAACCTTTTAAATCGGGAATAACAAATATTCCAATTATATACGGCATTGATGCGATACATGGTGTGAACTATACAATTGGTGGAACATTATTTCCTCAAGAAATTGGTTTAGCCGCCACATGGAATCCAAAATTGGCCAATGATTTTGGGCATATCACTGCTTATGAAACAAAAGCATCCGGCATTCCATGGAACTTTTCTCCTGTTTTAGATGTAGCCCGACAACCATTATGGTCACGCTACTTTGAGACTTTAGGAGAAGATCCCTACTTAGCATCAGAAATGGGAAAAGCAATTATTTGCGGTTACCAAGGAGACGAGACTGATATGGATAACACCCATACCGCAGCGTGTTTAAAACATTTTGTTGGTTATAGTGCCTCATTTTCAGGTAGAGATCGAACGCCTGCATATATCCCAGAAAAATATATGCAAGAACTTTTCTTAGCACCATTTAAAGTGGGAATTGAAGCAGGTGCAATGACAGTAATGGTAAATAGTGGAGATGTTAACGGAGTTCCAGGACATGTGAACTATCACTTACTAACAGAAGTTTTGAAAGACGAATGGGGATTCAACGGTTTTGCCGTTTCTGATTGGGAAGATTTTATTATGCTTGAGTCCGTTCACCGCGTGGCAGAAAGTCCTTTAGATGCAGTAGTAAAAGGCTTTAATGCTGGGGTAGACATGAGCATGGTTCCAACAGCCCCGCACTATAAGACCTATTGCGATTTAATAACCCAAGCAGTCTCAGAAAAACTAATAAGCACGGAACGCTTAGATGACGCCGTGCGCAGAATTATTCGTGTAAAAATGGCCGTTGGACTATTTGAAAAGGATATGGATCAAGCCACCCAATACAAAGAGTTTGGTTCTGCGGACTTCAAACAAAAAGCATTAAATAGTGTAGTCGAATCAATTACATTATTAAAAAACAAGGACCAATTGCTTCCGTTAAGTGCTGATAAAAAAGTATTAGTTGCAGGACCGACTGCAAACAATTTAGTATTCCTTAACGGCGCTTGGACACACACATGGCAAGGATTAGAAACTTCGTACAACACTGCAGGTTGTCATACCATTTACGAAGCTTTTGAAAACGAAATAGGTGCAGAAAACTGTTCATACGTGGAGGGTGCAAAACTATATATGCAGGACGATTATGAAGCTTGCAAATTAACTAACGTTGATGATTTTAAATCTGAGGCAGCAAAAAATGATGTGATTGTTTTATGTTTAGGTGAACTACCATCTACCGAAAAACCGGGTGATATTCGATCGTTAGATTTACCTGAGGCACAAATGGAACTTGCCCAAATGGCTTATGAAACAGGTAAGCCAGTTATTTTGGTATTAGTTGAAGCGAGACCAAGAACGCTTCACGATATTGTAGATGGCGCAACTGCAATCATTCAAACTTATTTACCTGGAGATTATGGTGGCGATGCATTGGTAAAACTGTTGTACGGAAAGGAAAATTTTAGTGGAAAACTGCCTTATACTTATCCAAAATATAGTGGCGTTATCGAATTTTATGATCATCCTAGAAGTGTTTCGCGGTCAAAATCAAATCACTTTAAAGCGTTTGATCCTGAATGGCATTTTGGCTTCGGATTAAGCTACACCAACTTTACTTATTCAGATTTAGAAATTAGTCAATCCAGCATAACAACTACCGACGTATTAAAAATATCCGTTTTGGTCGCAAACTCTGGCGATCGTGAAGGTCAAGAAGTTGTTCAACTCTATATCTCTGATGATGTAGCATCTCTTGTTCCGGCAGGAATGCAACTAAAAGGATTTGATAAAATACATTTAAAGTCGAAAGAATCAAAACGTGTGGAGTTTAGTGTTTCCCCAGAAAATCTTAAATTTGCCAATAATTCTGGCAAATGGATTCTTGAACCTGGTAGCTTCGCAGTAGCGATTGACCAATTAACAGGAACGTTCGAATTAAAATAATAGTAGAATGTACAAAATTGAGTTTGATAATTTCTTCACCTATTCCTTCTCTTCAGATTGTGTTATTTTTGGTTTTAGAGATGGAGAGATAAGTGTTTTATTGATTAAAAGGGCTATGCAACCTTTTAAGGATCAGTGGGCAATTCCTGGTGATCTAATTTACCCTGATGAGGATTTATTGGATGCCTCAAAACGTATTCTTTTTGAATTAACGCAATTAACGGATATTGATTTACATCAAGCGGAAACATTTGGAAAACCGAATCGTCACCCACAAGGACGGGTAATTACTTGCGCGCATTTTGCTTTGCTGCGCATTGATGACTTTCATGCTGAGGCTTCATCTTGGGCAAAAGAAGTGGCTTGGATTCCGATCCATAAAGTGACTGAACTTGCCTTTGACCATAATGTCATTCTAAATTCTACTTATGATTTATTAAAACAAAAACTGGCTATTGAACCTGTTTGTTTTGATATGCTGCCTGAAAAATTTACGCTTAGTGAAATGCAATCGTTGTACGAATATGCATTTGACACGGTTATGGATAAGGCCAATTTTAGAAAAAAGATAAAATCAATTCCGATTAAAAAACTAAGTGAAAAACAGCAGAATGTTAAACATAGACCTGCCCAATTATTTTCATTTGATCAAGATAAATTTAAAGAAATGGTCGAAACTGATCATTACAGCTTTAAAATGTATTAAAATTTCACCTTTCATTCTTGAACAATACGCGCTCTGCATTGTTATAGTTAATAAGCGTGCTTATTAAAAATGGATAAGAAATTAATTACTTAACAAGCTGAAAGTCAATTCACACCCTCTGTCCGTCAAAAATACACTAAGTATGCGTGGACTTATTGTAATTTTTACTATATTTATAAAAAATTAAACTTTAAAATATGAAAAAACTATACACTTTAGTTGCTGCAATCTTGCTTTCAAGCACAGCTGCCGTAGCTCAAAACCTTGTTGACGCCAGTGCTTCAGACGCATGGATTGGATATATGAATGTATTCAATTTAGGTGGTGGATACGAGTTTGGATCGGCATGGGAAGTACCTGCTTTACAAACCACTTTAGATGGTGGTGAAAACACTGTAACTTTACAGCCAAACTTCAATACTTACGAAGAGAATCCAGATGATCTGTTTTGGGTGAATGATGATGGAACGGGAAACAAAGACTTAGAAGCCTTAACATTTGTAGAACCAGGACCAACATTCAACGAGGTTGATTTAATCTTTCAAGGTTCTGTTATTTCTCATACTTTAGCGGAGGGTTACAACGCTCAATTTTTCATCAAAGCTTTGAATCCAGATGATGGATATTCGGACGTTTTTGGAGGAGCAAATGTATTTGATTTACCTGCAAGCGGAATATTTTCGATAGAAGTGCCTGGCGGAGATTTAGCACCTGGTTTGATCGTTCAATACGGATTTTTAATTCGTGGAGTAAACGCAAGTCCGCTTGATGAAGACTCTTTAGGAAGTGTTGTAATTGGTTCTGCATACTTATCTACGGATAAATATGAAGTTGAAACTGAATTGTCTGTTTACCCGAATCCTACTGTAGATGCGATTTCATTCTCTAACAGTGCCATAGTTGATTCTTATTCTGTAATGAACATTGCAGGACAAACTGTATTGAACGGAACAAACGAAAACACAGTTGACGTGAGTGCCTTAGAAAATGGCGTTTATTTAATCCAATATACTTATATGGATCGTCAAAAAACACTTAAGTTTATTAAGAAATAAGCCTCTAATTTTTTAAATTTATGAGGGAGAAACATTTTTCTCCCTCTTTTTTTGCTCATGAAAAAACTATTCACAATCCTAGCAATATTAGGTGCTTTCTCGGTACAAGCGCAATACGAATTATTCTGGTCAGACGAATTTGACGGAACCGATCTAGATTTAACCAAATGGACCTATGATTTAGGTGGCCATGGATGGGGTAACGAGGAACCGCAATATTACACCGCAAACGAAAGCAATGTAGACGTTGATACAGGGTATTTACGAATAACCGCAATTGAAGAAGATTATGCAGGATCAGATTACACGTCTGCACGAATAAAAACACAAGGATTATTTGAAGTAAAATACGGAAAAGTAGAAGCAAGAATTAAATTACCAAAAGACCAAGGCTTATGGCCAGCGTTTTGGATGTTAGGATCAAACATTACTGAGGTAAGTTGGCCCAAGTGTGGTGAAATTGATATTATGGAACACGTGAATAACTCATTTTACATTCACGGCACAATGCATTATGACAATTGGGGACATACTTATACTGGAGATGATAAAGCCATAGAAGTGGAAGAATTCCAAGTTTATGCCATTGAGTGGGACGATCAAAAAATAAAATGGTATGTAAATGACATACTCTACTTTACAGCAAATATAGAAGGCGGTGTAGGGTCAACAGAAGAGTTTCACGAACCATTTTTCTTAATTTTAAACTTGGCAACTGGTGGACTTTGGCCTGGATATCCTGATGCGAGCACGGAATTTCCTGCTAGCATGTTTGTAGATTATGTGCGTGTATACAAAGAAGTTTTTGCAAGCACAGACGAGCTTGAAATTGACGCTGAATTAAGTATTTACCCTAACCCAACTACAGAATGGGTTCAAATTAGTGGGGCGGCTTTATCAGATATTTCAGCTTATTCTTTATACAACCTTTCAGGTGAATTGGTAATGAGCGGTTCAGTGGACCATGGCGCCAAAATAGATGTTTCGGTTTTAAATTCGGGTTGTTATATTTTGGCTGTTAATGATTTGCAAGGCGTTGTTAGAAAACGTTTTCGGTTAATGGTTGGTTAGGCCACTCTAGTACTCTGTTCTCGATACTATTTGGTTTGATTTCGCTTCGCTTAATCAGCACAAATCACTCGAACTGACGTATGCAACTCTTTAGTATTGTGTTGTGTATTGTATGTTGTTGCTGGATAACACAAGTAAACACATTCTAGTAAATTCAACTCAATATTTTATTCTCAACAATTTTTACAATCGTAACAGGGTCGATTTATTATGCTTAGAACATTTTATTGAATAATACGAAAAGACTACATTAGTCAATAGATTTTAAAGTGCTAGATCAAGTTTATTTAGCGGTATTAATAAGTTAATAGTAATAATCCGTCTACTTATCAGGACTGAAATTTTGCCTCTTTACTATTGACTAAAAACTATTGACTAACGACTATTGACTAATTACTAACAACTAATGACTACTTAAAAATAAGCGTTCCCCATTTGGTAGGAGAGGTATTGAAACCTTCACTGAAGGTGCTATTCCATCTTTGTTGTTCCTTTCTAGAATCTCCCTCATTTAAATCAATTGCGATTTCGAAATCAAGTTTAAGACCCGGTGTTAATTCAAGATTATAGAGTGCTGTAAACGGCACCCCCATATTAACGGTATATCCTTTTGCCCATTTTCCAAATTCGCAGGTGATAGCTGCCTGTTTTTTAGATTCTTTCCAATCCCACACATAGGCAGATTCACCACAGTTCACTCCAATGTGTTGATCACTCAGTAATAAAAATTTTCGTTTTTTATTTGCAGTAGTATTTGTTGAATAGGCGATTTCAATAGCGTCACCTTTCCATAAATCACCATTTGCATGTTTGTTCACTCTTGCGCTAGCGTCATTAATTAAAAAAGAGAAAAACAATGAATCTGACGTATACGCCACCGCAAAAGAATGACCTCCTTCAATATTCGTATACATTGTGCTTTTATCAGTAAGGAAATTATCAAAAGACAAAGACTTGCCCAATTGCACCGCCTCAACTTCTTTTTTTAATTTTTTAGAAAATGGAACGAGATGTACTTTTTTAATTTCAATGACTCCTTCAGCAAAAACTTGAATCAATAATTGTTTGACATTTGACAGATCCACGTCATTTTCAACAAAAGGAAAAAGACTTAATGGAATTTGAACTTTAGTCCAATCAGTTGAAATATCTTTTGATTGTAAAAACGATTTATTATAACCTAACCAAGCTTGTTGACCAGAATAATCCTCAATTCCAAAAGCCCAAGGCAAATTCGTAAAAGGTTTACCAGTGGATCTCACCTGCAGCTCAATCGCCAAGGTATCAAATACGTATCCCATATCTTTACCAGACCAACCGTCCCAGCCAAAACCAATACCTACCCAATCACAACCATCTAAATCTTTATTCCATTCTAAGTTTAAAAAAGACTTGTCGCCATCCCCTCCCAAACGACTTGACACACAACGCGTATCTTTACTCATCCAAAATTCGTCGGTTAAATCATTTTCAAAAATGGACAATTGTGTAAATCCACGAATGTTATAATCATCCTCAGGCATTTCATCATAAAGTCCCACTTTTTTAAACCCTAACTTTTTAGAATTTATCTCAACACCATCAAGAATAACTGAAGAAGTATCTTCCTGAGAAAAAGAGTTGGCGCCAAGTGTGACGAATACGATTAGAGTTAATAAAATTCGCATGTTATGGAATAAGTGGTCCGTTTTCGGTAAAGATGATATAGTCTAATTTTGATTTAGCGTAACCCGTTACAGGATTCGCCAAATGCAGCATATTAATTTTTAAAATTTTGTCTGAATTATGCGTACCATTTCCTGCTGCAGCAGATGGGACACCATCAACTAAAGCTAAAATATCTGTGTATTTGAAAGAGATCAATTGCCAACCTTCCCAGTTCACAAGTACTTCAAGTGAATACATATCTTCATCCGCACCATTAAAGCTTCCATCTCCATTTTCATCTTCTTCAAACTGAAACAATACAATGCTATTTTGTAAGCCGGGTTCTCCATAAACCATTACATTAAAATAAACATTATCAGGATTACTATTTAATGGAAAATGATCTGCCCCATAGGCATCCGCATTGAAGTTTACTAGGCCAATTAAATAATCCCAATCAACGGTGCCTGCCATATTATAATAGGAATCACCTTCTGCTGCTCCGTCGTCTGTTTTAATCTGAAAATCCATATCTAAACCTGACTGAATAAAAGAGGTCCAACCTGGATTAAAACCTGAATCAAAATCAGCTACGAGAAATCCTGCATTTGTTTTAGCAGCCGTTATTTCAACAGCACCAAACAAGGTATCTTCTTGTCCTGGAAAACTCAATTGCACTGCACAATTCTCGGCTTTAAACATGGGTAAATTCGTTGTACTTCCTTCCCACATATAACTGCTTACATCAATTACTTTGCTGTTGCCTAAAACAATTTTCTCTGCTCCACTGCCTTCACCAACAATTCTCAATTGCCAAGCACTTGTCTTTGACAATTCTGCTGAAAATGTAACGATTTCTCCCGCCGAAAAGTCGACTGTCGACTGACTCACCACTAAATCGGTAACAATTGCAAAGGGCGTATTAATTTCCTCTAAGGAAGGTCCTTCAAATGGCTCCTCTTTTCTACAAGAGAAAAAAGCAAGCCCAATCATTATTAAAACTGCGTAATTTTTCATATTCTAAAATTTCATGACGTAGTAAATCAAAAACTGATTGTACTGGTAACTTTGATCTGCTATAAACGTGTTTTTATTTGACTCATAAATTCCTGCCAAGTAAATGTCTTCAGAGAAATTAAACTTCAATCCGCCAGAAAGATTTATTTCCTTTCCGCTGATATCATAGTTGTCAAAATTGATGATTGCTCCATCACCATCTCTTACAGGAACAAGTTCATTCCCGGTTGTGTTAATTACAAACATATTTCCTAAAACAAATAATTTACTCACAACTTCAAGTTCCACACCTGCATTCATGGTTAATGAACTCAAATTAATGTCTTCAAAATCAAACTCGCTATTTCTAGTCGTTTGTTGATAGGCTAAACCAATTTGCATTGTTTCCTTCTTCTTCCACTTTGTCCAGTTAGACAGGTTAAACCTTACATTTCCATTCAAATAACCGAAATTGCGAAGCGCTGTTGTCCCTTGACCTCTTATCTCTTGCAGATAATAATAACGCACATCCGTCTCAATAATTTTACTTGAATCTGCATAATTAACTCCTACATACGCCCCTCTTCTATTAAAAGTAGCAATACCGTATGGCAAAGCATTATTTACAGCCGGGTTATAGGCCATAATACTAGTTACTATTTGGTTTGAATATAAGGCTGGATCATTGTACAGATCATAAGCTGAGATTCCGCGAACCACTTGGTCGTTTGTATAACGTTGGTAAAAATTGTTTTGCGAATTGAAATCTACCCGTTTTGATTGAGCGCCATAACTTCTAAAATCTGGTCCATTATCCATATAAGCAATTTCGAAACTCAAGTCTTTCTTTTTCAATTCAAAATAAGCTCTTCCATGTAAAAAATAATCGCTCAATTTATTCTCTTCAGCTGTTACAATATAGCTAGAAGAAATTCCAGATTCACCATCAACCCCTAATTTATATTTAGGCTTATTTAACCACAAATCATAGGTCAATGAACTCACGTTATTGCGATAAGCATCTTCGTTTGCTGCTGTTCCTTTAATATCGAAAATGCTGATGTGATTCACGCCAATATTAAACAGTTTGTTTCGCTTAAACAAGACATTTCCTCCACCTTGTAAACGCTCTAAGATATTGTCTAGGTTCGTTGGATTCATTCGGGTTATAAATCCGTTAAATTCAATCTCATCTAAAACCTTTGGAAATTCTAATGCAAAATTAACTGAAGCTCCTTGACGTCTCCATGTATTGTCTCCAAAAAAGGATTCGTAATTCAGAACATCCTCTTTAATTTTTGTAGTAGCAAAAGTAGACACCAATAAATCAGCATTGTGATTGTAAAAAGTATAGGGCGTTAATTTATAATCAATATTTCCGATTTGATAACGCAAGAAATTACCTGCAACGCCTTTTAAGTGAACTTGGCGAACACCAAAAGTAACTCCCCCACCCCAGAATCCTCCAAAAGCATTGTTGATACGGAACATTCCTAGAATTTCTGTATTGGCATTTGGATTAATTTTTACACCCAAATCAATAAGCGCATAACCGCCAGTTGATTTAGGAGCAGTGATTGTATCTTCCTGCTCAGAAGTGAAATTTGAATGCGAAATAAGCGATCGCGCTCCTCCAATAAATTGAACCTTTTTACCTTCTTGTGCAAAGGCACCAGAATAAAGGACACTCAAAATGAGTAATAAAACGTATTTCATATTAAAAGAATATTTTTAGTTCAACTGTGGATTCCATTCCACTGTATTTATCTAAGGTAAAATTATAATCTTGGTAGGTCAACCAACGTTGCCGAATGTATAATCCAGTATTTTTAGCCAATTGGAAGTCAAAGCCAATAGCGTAGCTAATTCCTTCTTGATCTTTTGGTTTCAATGAAACCGCATCCAACTCTGTTTGTTCGTTTGCAAAAATTCTATCATATCCAAAATAATTGGAAAACACGATTTTTGGAGTAATGGAATAGTAAAATTCTAATTGATTGCTATATGATTGCAAATAGGCCTTTTGAGAATATTTTGGAAGGGCAGAAAATGATTCCTGAATGCTATGAAAACCTCCTAGGTAAAAGGCCAAGAATTTTCTGCCAGCGATTTTAGTTTCGTATTTATAACTCACCTCAATTGAATTGAACCCCTTGGCGGTAATGGAATCTGTAATTGTAAGTGTTTCATAAACTCCACGGTATACTTTGTTTAAATTGCCATAAGGACCGATATTTGCAGGAAACGCCCATCTCCACATCCGAGACATAGCTAAATTATTAGCGTTATGCCCATAAGTAATACGATTAGAAAACGCTAAGATTTCACTAGCGGCGCTATAACCAAATGTGACTTTATGTTTTCCAAATTTGAGGTCGGTATTTAAAATAATCCCCCTTCTATTATTGGTTAATTGCCCAATACTCACCAGCGAACTTGCGAATGGATTTAATACCGTTTGTCCGCCTGCTACCTGATTTCCTGAAAGATTGGCATTGTACTCTTCGATTGAAGAATTCCAGAAAACCCCGTTATTATTAATCACGTTCGGACTAATTTGGAAATATCTAATTTCAATTGGGAAATGCGTTAATTTTTCAGACAATTGGAACTTAATATCAATTGCTTCGCCCCAAGTATTTGTTGCTGTTGGACTGAAATAATTCCCCATACCCACTTCACCTGCAATGGTTAACTTATCCCATTTCAAGTTGAATTCGCTCGTTATTAGATTAAAGCCAACAGCAAATTCCGCCAAACTATCTGTAAATGTTCTACTGGTAATGGCGTTAACACTAACGAAACTCTGAGCAAAATCTTTTCTAATTTTTCCGGCCGTCATGGTATTAGGTTGCGGCAAATTGCCACCGTTAAATTGAGATTTACCGTGCATTAATGCGAAGGAAAATCGTTTTGGCAAACGCACACCGTCGATAATGATTCCTTGAAAAGCTTGATTACCCCATCTTACATCTTGCGAAAGCGCACCGTTATTATAAAAGTCTTCATAACGTTGTAATGGAGTTCGAGTAATTGGATCCCAAGGGTTTCGTTCAAATAAACTAAAGCGATTATACCCTGTATTTGTAGTAAAGGTAAACGGGCTTAAACTATACCAATGAATTCCACCGGTTTTCACTGTGAATGTTCCAACTTTTGTAGAATGCGAACCAGTCATGTTCACCCCCAATAAAAGTCCTTGAACATAATCCGTTTCACTCCCCGTTAAAGGTGTCCATAAAAATAGATCAGTTGAAAAGGACGTGTTTTTCGTAGGTCGGCCAGAAATATTTAAACTCAGTTGCGGAATATTACTATCATCCCCAATAAAAAGACGGTTGTTAATGTCACCAAATTCAGGATATTGTTCCTTCATTACTGTATAGTTACCAATTGTTCTATAATAACCAGAAACAGAAATATTGCTTAATGCTTTTTTAATCTTTTTAGGATATAAACCAGTTGCGTCAGGTTTAAACAAACTCGAATCTTTTGCAGACTGCGTGAATAGATTTTCACTGAAAATTAATAAAAAGAAAAGACAGATATAAAGGATCTTATTCATTAAACGATTTTAAAGTTTGTTTTTTAAATCTAATTTTTCCTGCAGCTACACTTGGATCATTTTCGACATAAAATGGAATATTCATATACGCTACCTTCTTTTGATCGTTCATAAAAACGAATAGTCGATATCTTCCTTCAGTTAAGGGCGCCTTGAGTTTAATTTCATTCTTTGACGCACCTTTCACTTTTCCATAAATCAAAGGTGGTTTATCCTCCGCATCTCCCCCAGATTTCAGATCAGTACTTTCTTGATAAAGCTCCCACTTATAGGTTAGTTTATCCCCTTCACGATCCGTCGCGAAAATTTCCAAGTCGTATTTTTGACCGGGTACTAATACCAAATTTTTTATTTGTTTCGAATTTTCAAAATGGACTGAATCTAACTTGGGTGCTCGGTTCGCAGGATATTCACCGGACCAGCAAAATTGCAATTCATCAATCGCCTCAGTCGGCATACCGTCATCTGTGAACATGCCATACCAAGTGCTGGTATATTCTTGCTTTTGTCCCCATAAAAACACAAAAGAGCCAATACACTGTTTCTCTTGCGAGGCAATACTTTCTTGATATCGATTTAAATAAGAGGCCGCCTTTTCGGTACTTGTTTGTTCGATAGATGAGGCCCATTTTGTTTTTGGAGATTCCCAATGTCCAGTTGGACCCCATTCCGTAATCATATAAGGTCCTTCAAAGTTTCCTTTTTTCAAAACATCTTTTACATTGCCAATATTACCATAGGTGTTTATGCCATAAATATCAATTGCAGTAAGAACCTCCATAACGTATTTGAGCTTTACATCATTTGTTCCGGCGGTAACTGTACAAGTTGGGTGATTCTGATCCTCTTCCTGCACCATTTCGGCAATATCATTCACGGCTTTCCAAACTTTCGTATTTGCATATTGCAGCTCATATTCGTTCCCTAATCCCCACATTAATAACGCAGGATGATCTTTATATTTTTGCACAGCACGTCTGCAAGATTCGAGTTGACTTTTTACTTTTCCTTCGTCGTTATAATCAAATCCGTGACGTTCATGCTGAATCCAAAAACCGAGCATTACCTTCAGGCCTTTTTCATGTGCTTCGTCTAGCACCTCCTGCGCATTCTCAATCCCCCAAGTACGTACCGTATTTCCACCAATAGATTTAACTAATTCCATTTCGTCGATTCCGCCAGCACCTCTCACGTAAAAATCTTCACCATTAACCAGTAAAGTCCAACTTCCTTCAGATTCAACAACCTCAACCTTGCTAACTTGCCCAAAAGCAAATGAATTGACCAAAAGACCAAATCCTAAAAGCGCTAAAACGGTGGCATTAAATTTCATAAAAATGTATAAGAACACACAAGATACAAAACCTTATGGTGAAAAGTACAATAATTAATTATTTTCTACATAAATGGGTTCTGTCGGTTCTGTCCCATTAATCAATTCTGATTCTGAAATTTAGTAATTATCTATGAGTTATGC
>TARA_B110000037_G_scaffold64556_1_pt1 | contig 26674 bp, 13 predicted proteins | sample TARA_B110000037 | Tara Oceans TARA_B110000037 (sample SAMEA4397196) | marine metagenome | biome: Polar Biome; feature: [MIX] marine epipelagic wind mixed layer (ENVO:01000061); material: water (ENVO:00002006), including particulate matter (ENVO:01000060) such as... | depth 10-100 m
AAAAAAATTGCCCTAGTACTTTACAATTTTATTGGTTACTACTCCTTTATCTGTTTCTACTTTCAACATGTAAATGCCATTTGGTAAAAACGCCAAATTAAGATTTGTTTTTGGGTAGGTTTGAGAAAACACTTTTTCTCCTAGCAAATTGTAAATACTTACTTTTTTAATTATTGAATTGGTTTCAAAAGTTAGACTAGTAGAAAATGAGTTTGGGTAAATTGATAAAGCATTGTTTAATTCTAATAAACTTTCATTTACACCAACATCATTAGCCTCACAACCTTCTTCTAAGCAGCCATACTCATCTAAATGCAAACCATAAATCTTAACCGCCCGTTGCATTCCAAACCCTTCCTAAAGTTGTGATACTGTTATCAGGAAGTATGTTTACAAATTCAATTTTTGAGGTCTTATCTTTTTGTCATTGGTATTCCCGATGCCATTGTTCTTCCCAATTGTAATCTAAAAACTTCATTACCCCCTCTTCTATGACTCCCAATTAAATTTCCATTATCCCATTCGGTATAATTAGTACCGGTTATTAAAATTCCACCTTTGGATCTCCTTAAATTATTTAAATAATACCAGTACCCCCAATCGGTTGTTAATTTCTCTTCAATTAAGTTGCCGGATACATCCAATCTAACCAAGTTATTTTTTACTTTGTCATTATACCAAATATTAATTGGCATTGTTAAAATATATTCATCCTGAATTTTTATTAGCCCACCAAAAAACTCAGACTCTCCATTGCGTAATGACTTTTCCCAAATCAGTTGACCATGTTGAGTGAGTTTAGCTATGTATGCATCACTACCAGCTGAGCTGTTCATAATACCAATTCGGCCATAAACTACAATGTCGTGATTTTCTGAAGTGAAATATCTTTTTAATTCTTCTTAAATGAGTGTTCAAGAAAAAGTTCGATAATTAGCATTGGTAATCCAAGTGGATATTCATGATTTAAACACAAGAATCCAGGACAACCAAAAATTGATTAACTAATCACCTAAACACATAATTTCAATACTTTTGCAAGCTTAAATTGTAAGCATGTCAATCAATTCAAAGTACGATCCATCCGAGATAGAATCTAAGTGGTACAGCCACTGGACGGAGCAAGGGTTTTTTAACTCAACACCTGACGAAAGAGAACCATACACCATTGTAATACCTCCGCCAAACGTAACGGGAGTCTTACACATGGGGCACATGCTTAACAATACTTTGCAAGATGTTTTGATTCGCCGTGCACGGATGCAAGGTTATAATGCTTGCTGGGTACCAGGTACCGACCACGCCTCAATTGCAACCGAAGCTAAAGTCGTAAACAAATTAAAAGAGCAAGGCATTGACAAATTCGATTTAACTAGAGATGAGTTTTTAGGCCATGCATGGGATTGGACTAACAAACACGGTGGAATCATCCTTGAGCAACTTAAAAAACTTGGCGCTTCATGCGATTGGAACAGAACCAAGTTTACCATGGACGACGATCTTTCTGAATCTGTTTACAAAACGTTTATAGATCTGTTTGAAAAAGGATACATCTACCGTGGCTACCGAATTGTAAACTGGGACCCAAAAGCATTAACAGCAGTATCTGACGAAGAGGTTTTTCATAAAGAAGTAAACTCGAAACTGTATTATGTAGAATACAAAATAGTTGACAGCAACGAAACACTTACTATAGCTACAACGCGCCCCGAAACCATCATGGGTGATTCTGCTATTTGTGTTCACCCAGAAGATCCGAGGTATCAGCACTTAAAAGGTAAAAAAGCTATCGTTCCACTAGTGAATCGCGAAGTTCCTATCATTTTTGATGATTATATAGATATTGAGTTTGGTACGGGTGCTTTAAAAGTTACTCCAGCTCACGACATTAATGATTATGAACTAGGCAAAAAACACAACCTTGAATTTATTGATACCTTAAACGATGACGGAACTTTAAGCGAAGCAGCTAAAGTGTTGGTTGGCGAAGACCGATTTATTGCTCGTAAAAAAATGGGCAAATTACTTGAGGAATCGGGTAATTTAGTGAAAATTGAAGACTACAAAAACAAAGTAGGTTACTCCGAAAGAACCGATGTTCCGATTGAACCAAAACTTTCAATACAGTGGTATTTAAACATGAAAGAGCTTGGCGAACCTGCGCTTAAAAATGTGATGAACGATACCATTGAGCTAGTTCCGGCCAAGTTTAAAAACACGTACAAGCATTGGATGGAAAACATCCGCGATTGGTGCATTTCACGTCAACTGTGGTGGGGACATCAAATTCCGGCATACTATTATGGAGAAGGAAAAGACGATTTTGTTGTAGCAAGAACAATTGAGGAGGCTATTGAAAAGGCAATCAAAGTAACTGGAAACACATCGCTTAAAGCGGACGACTTAAAACAAGACGAAGATGTACTTGATACTTGGTTTTCAAGTTGGCTTTGGCCAATTTCAGTTTTTGATGGAATCAACAATCCTGACAATGAAGAAATAAAGTACTACTACCCTACCAATACGATAGTAACCGCCCCTGAAATTCTTTTCTTTTGGGTTGCTCGTATGGTTATGGCTGGTTACGAATATCAAAACGAAAAACCTTTTAAACATGTTTATTTAACCGGAATTGTGCGTGACGAAAAACGCCGTAAAATGAGCAAGTCGTTGGGTAATAGCCCTGACCCAATTGAGTTAATGAACAAATATGGTGCTGATGGCGTTCGGGTTGGAATGCTGCTAAGCTCGCCTGCTGGGAATGATTTGTTGTTCGACGAAAAACTGTGCGAGCAAGGAAGAAATTTCTCCAATAAAATATGGAATGCCTACCGTTTAGTATCCTCTTGGGAAACAGAAGTAAAACCGCAACCAATTGAAAACCAGCAAGCTTTAGCTTGGATGAACAGCCGTATAAACAAAGCGGTTACCGAGTTAGATGACCAATACAACAAATTCAGAATTTCGGATGCGTTGATGGTAACTTACAAGCTAATCTGGGACGATTTCTGCGCTTGGTATTTGGAAATTGTCAAGCCTGCTTATCAGCAAAAAACAGATCCAATTACGTTGGAACAATCAAAAGAAATTTTCGAAAAAGTCTTAAAAGTACTGCATCCATTTATGCCATTTATATCGGAAGAGTTGTGGCATCAATTAAAAGATAGAACCGACAAAGATTGCGCTATTGTTGCCGAATGGCCGACAGAAACTGCTGTTGATGCTGATTTATTAGTAAAATTTGAAGTAGCTCAGAAAATCATTAGCGAAGTTCGGAACTTGCGTAATGCACAAGGAATGTCGCCCAGAAAAGAACTCGATTTGGTGGTAGTAGGTTTGAAAAACCTTGGTTATCTTGAAATGATTCAAAAACTTGCAGTACTTCCTACGGTAACATTTGCGGATGAAAAACCGGTACAATCTAAAGGGTTTATCGTTGATGGAATTGAATATTTTATTCCGTTGGATGAAACCATAGACTTAGTTGCCGAAAAAGAAAAACTTGAAAAAGAACTGAAATACACACAAGGTTTTGTTGTTGGGGTTTCTAAAAAACTATCTAACGAACGCTTTGTAAGCAACGCTCCAGAACAAGTTGTTGCTATCGAAAAGAAAAAACTGGCAGATGCTGAAGCTAAGATAAAGGCTTTGCACCAGCAAATTGCCGAGTTGGGTTAGTGAGTTGGGTAGTTTAGTAGTTGAAAGATAAAAGTTTTATAATTACTTATGGCTGCTAGATTTTGTCTTCTTGCTTTTGGCTAAAAGTTTCTGTTCATCCGTTTTCTGTTTATCTGTTTACACTAATTATTCAATCTGTGTTTACTTTATACAATTCGGGACTTCGAGACGATTCCTGAAAAAGGAATCTCTCAGCCACCTTTGGCTGGATTGATTTTATGGAATGATCAATGCTAGTTTTGTTGATGGACACCAAGCAAAAACTGGCTACTGATTACTGAGAACTGAACAAACTGATTACTAAAAACCCTAAACTTGTATTCATGATTTCAGTGCAAGAAGCCTTAGATATAATTAAAGAAAATGCCGTTAAAAGAAGAACCGAATTAAGGTTGGTAACCGAATCATTAAACTATGTTGTAGCTAAGGATCTATTCTCACCTATTGACATGCCCCCTTTTCCGCAGTCGGCGATGGATGGCTATGCAATTCAACTTTCTGATACCACAGCATTTCACCAATTAGTTGGTGAAAGTGCCGCAGGAAATTTAACTAAAAACCTTGAATTAAAAACTGGTGAAGCCGTTCGTATTTTTACCGGCGCTGCTGTTCCGAAAGGTGCAAATGCTGTAATTATGCAAGAGCAGGTTTTGGTTTCAGGCAATCAAATATCGTTTACCAAACAACCAAGTGTTGGCCAAAATATTCGGCCACAAGGCGAGCAAATTACGAAAGCGGAATTGGCATATAGAAAAGATTTAAAAATTACAGCTGCGTCAATTGGTTATTTGGCAGGGTTAGGAATTACGGAAGTATTGGTTCACAAAAAACCCGTTATAAACATTGTGGTGACCGGCAACGAGTTGGTTAAACCTAGCATTGATCTGCCTTATGGTAAAATTTACGAAAGCAATTCTGTAATGCTAAACGCGGTATTACAATCTTATGGGTATGAGGTGAATATAATTGAGCACGTTAAAGATAATTACCAACAAACCGTAGATCTAATTAAGGCATCATTAACAAGCTCTGATGTATTGCTTTTATCGGGTGGTATTTCTGTTGGTGATTACGATTTTGTAGGTAAAGCTCTTGCAGAACTAGACGTTGAGCAATTGTTTTATAAAGTGAAACAAAAGCCGGGCAAACCCTTGTTTTTTGGAAAAACAAAAGATAAATTGGTGTTTGCTTTACCAGGAAATCCTGCAGCTGCCTTAACCTGTTTTTACATGTATGTATTGGTTGCGTTAGATCTATTATCAGGCAACCAAAATAGTGGTTTAAGCAACACAACTACTCTGCTTAAAGCTGATTTTGAAGTTCGCGGCGTCCGCGATTTATTGCTTAAAGGAGTTACCGATTTTAAAACCACCGAAATATTAGGCATGCAAAGTTCTGCTATGCTCAGATCTTTTTCTGAAGCCAATTGCATTGTATATTTAACTCAAAACTCTGGATTAATTAAAGCCGGCACTGAGGTTCCTACCTATTTGTTTTAGTAATCTATTAAAAGCAAAGCGTTATATTTGACTCTACACAACGCTAATGTTTAAAATAAAAACCCGCATCTGGATAGAAAACGAAACTGGTGATTTTATCGCGAAAGGGCGCATTGATTTACTCAAAAAAATTGACGAATTAGGTTCTATCAGTAAAACTGCTAAAAGTCTGAACATGAGTTACCGAAAAGCTTGGCAGCTAACCAATGCCATGAACAAATTGTGCAATGAGCCCTTGATTGTAAAAATAACTGGTGGCTTTAAGGGTGGTGGAACTCAACTTACAAAAACTGGGGAAAAAGCAATTGCTACTTATGAAAACCTCAACCTTAAATGGTCTGAATTTTTAAAAACCGAAAACGTTGAATTAATATAATGGCAATTATTGAATCAAATACCATGGTTTGGTTTTTATGTCTTTTACCGGTGGTTGCTTTTCTATATTCCTCAGTTGGTCATGGCGGAGCAAGTGGCTATTTAGCATTGATGGCGTTGTTTAATTTCGCGCCAGAAACCATGAAAACCACTGCATTAATTTTAAACTTGTTTGTAGCCGGAATATCGTTTTACCATTTCGCTAAAAAAGGATATTTCAACATGAAGCTTTTTCTGCCTTTTGCTGTAGCTTCAATACCTGCTGCATTTGTTGGCGGCATGCTTTCAATTGATGCTACATGGTATAAAATCATACTTGGTTTGATTCTGTTATTTGCTATTTTCAGAATGGTATTTCAAATTAACGAGCACCATAAATTAACCCAATTACAACTTTGGCAAGGGCTTTTTAGTGGAGCATTAATCGGGTTTTTTTCGGGCTTGATTGGAATAGGTGGCGGAATCATTTTAAGCCCGTTAATTTTGGTTTTCAAATGGGGTAAAATCAAAGAAGCAGCAGCAGTTTCGGCTTTGTTTATTTGGGTAAATTCTTTATCAGGATTAATGGGTCAGTTAAGCTCAGGGCTTTCTTTTGACCCAATGATTTATTACATGATTGGGTTTGCTGTAGTGGGTGGTTTTCTTGGAGGTTATTTTGGGAGTAGCATCAACAATAAAAACTTAAAATATGGACTTGCTTCAGTCTTGTTTGCTGCAAGTGTAAAACTCATTTTTATTCATGGATAATTTAATGCTTACAGGCCTAATATTAGCAGGCGGCAACAGCACCAGAATGGGCACTGACAAAGGAATGATGTTATTCAAAGACCTCCCTATGATTCAGCACGCCATCAATACATTAAAGCCGATAACTAAAGAGATAATTATATGCACCAATTATCAGCGGTACCGCAAGTTGGGTTATAAACTGGTTGCCGATGAGGTTAAAAATATGGGTCCTTTAGCAGGATTAATTTCAGGGTTGAAGGATGCTAGCACACAAAATGTTGCTGTTTTAAGCTGCGATGTTCCGTTGGTTACCACATCAATAATTACTAGGCTTTACCAACATTTAAATAGGTTTGATGCAATTGTAGCAAACACCAAAAATCAAGTTCACCCGCTTGTCTCGATTTATAAAAAAACATGTATTGAAACTTTTGAGAAGCAACTTTTAAATGATGAATTATCCTTGCGAAAGGCAATTAAATCCGTTAATTTTTCAGAATTAATTTTCGATCAGAATATTGAACATTTTTCAAACATCAACACCTTAGAAGAATTAGAAAAACATGACAATTAAAATTAAATTTTTTGGTGTTTTAGCAGGAATCGCTTCTACCAACGAAACCAGTTTTGAGATTCCGACCGAAACCAATTCTGATGCCATAAAAGAGCATTTTGAATCGATCTTTACTGGCTTTAAAAATCAGCAATACCAATTGGCCTTAAATCAGCAATTGTTAAATGCAAACAGCAAAGTTGGTGATGGTGATGAAATAGCATTTTTACCGCCGTTTGCAGGAGGATGATGTTATGATTAAAGCTTCAGACAAGGAAAGATACAGTAGACAAATTACGTTAAGCGAGGTTGGTTTAAGCGGGCAAAAAAAAATGTTTAGTACATCTGTATTGGTAATAGGCGCTGGTGGCTTAGGTTGCCCAACTCTACTTTATTTGGTTGCTGCTGGTGTACGTAATTTAGGCATTGTAGATTTTGATACTATTGAACGTTCTAATTTACCAAGGCAAGTGATTTTTAATGAATCTGATGTGGGTGAATTGAAAGCTGAGATTGCCCGTAAAAAAATACTTAAAAATGAATCAATAGCCAAAATAATAGCATTTAACGTAAAGTTAGATCAAGCCAATGCTGCTGGTATTTTAGCTGATTATGATTTGGTGATTGATTGCACGGATAATTTTGGGACTCGATATTTAATCAACGACACTTGTGTTAAACTAAACAAATGCTGGGTTTATGGTTCGGTGCACTTACACCAAGGGCAGGTTTCGGTTTTTAACTGGAATGGTGGGCCAACATATCGAGATTTGTTCCCTGAAAGCAGCGATAAAGAAACTGCCCCCAACTGCAACGAGCTTGGGGTTTTAGGTGCCTTTACAGGGATTATTGGAACCCATATGGCAATGGAAGCAATGAAAGTGATTTTAGAAATTGGAACTCCTTTAAGCGGAAAAATTTGGGTATACAATAGCTTAAACAACCAATCGGATGTTATTGCTTTTAGCCATGGAAAATCCAACACCAAAGTTAAAAAGCCCACAAAAAAGTTCAATTTACATGAAATTAATGTACAAGAATTCGCGACTTTTATTCATTCAAATAAAGCTCAAATTGTTGATATACGAAACAATTGGGAGTTGCCACAAATTGACAACATCAAGCACCTTTCCATTCCATTGGAATTACTAGAAGAAAGAATTGCTGAGTTAAAAAAATTTAAATCCATCATCTTTATTTGCCAAAAAGGAATAAGAAGTAAAAAAGCTGTGGAAATAGCTGAAAGAAACAACTTAATAAATACCATGAGTTTAGCTGGTGGTATTGAAAAATATTTAGAACATGAAAAAGAACAAAGCACCTAAAAACGTATTTATTGAAGGGGCAATAAGTCCTGAAAAAATTGCAACATCAATTGCTCACCACCAAGTAAAAACCAACATTGGCGCACATGATATTTTTTTAGGCCAGGTACGTGCTGATGTACTTGATGGTAAAAAGGTTGCTGCAATTGACTACTCAGCATACACCGAAATGGCAAATAAAACGATTGATGATATTAGGGAATCAGCATTTGATAAATTTGATTTAACCTGTGCTCATATTTATCACAGCATGGGTAAAGTAAAAGCCGGAGAAATTTGCTTGTTCGTTTTCACTTCTTCAGCACATCGTCAAATGGCTTTTGATTCGTGTCAATATATGGTTGAAGAAATAAAATATAAAGCACCAATTTTTGGGAAAGAAATATTTGAAGATGGTGAATATGTATGGAAAAGTAATAAGTAGATTCAGTTCTCTGTATTCTGTAAAGGGGTTCAGTAAAAATTACATTACAAACAATTGAGGAATCCAATAGAATTTCCACAATTAAATAACCTGAAAGGTTGAACGAACTATAATTATGGTAGATATTACAAATAAATCGAATACATTAAGAATTGCTACAGCGCAAGCCAAAGTGGTGGTCAGCAAACAAGCAACTATTGATGCAATTAACAATAGAACAGTACCGAAAGGTGATGTTTTTGCCATGAGCAAATCGGCAGGGCTGTTAGGTGTTAAAAACACTCCATTGATTTTACCTGATTGTCATCCTTTGCCCATTGAGTTTACCGGGATAGAGTATACAATTGATGGACTTGAAATTATTATTGAAGTGACTATTAAAACAATTTACAAAACAGGTGTTGAGGTTGAGGCTATGCATGGCGCCAGTGTTGTAGCGCTAAATATTTATGATATGTTGAAGCCAATTGATAAAGACATTGAAATACATGCTATCAAATTGTTGAATAAAAAAGGTGGCAAATCAGATTATAAGAACAAATTTAAAAGACTGTTAAATGCCGCAGTTGTTGTTTGTTCTGATACAATTTCAGCTGGACAAAAAGAAGATAGAGCTGGAAAAGCAATTATTGAAAAGCTAAAGTCTTTAGACGTTGCAATTTTTGATTATATAGTTATACCAGATGAATTTGATTCCATTCAACTTAAAGTTAAGAAGTATTGCTCGGATAAAGTGAACTTGGTTATTTTTACTGGAGGCACTGGGCTTTCTTCTCGAGACGTAACTCCTGAGGCTATTAGACCTTTGTTAGATAGGGAGATTCCAGGCATTGAGGAAACAATAAGATCGTACGGACAAAACAGAATGCCCTATGCTATGTTGTCACGAAGTGTTGCAGGAACAATCGGTAAAACTCTAGTTTTGGCTTTACCAGGTTCTACCAAAGGAGCCGAAGAAAGCATGGATGCTGTTTTTCCTTCAATTTTACATGTATTTGGAATTATGGGTGGAGCTCAACATTAACTAACCTCCAATGGTGGTCATGGATCGGTTCTTAGAAAACACATCTACCGCATTTTCATCACTAAAAGAATCAATACCGGCTCTTGCTTTTTTCTTATTGTAAATGGAATCAATGATGTAAGGCCTTACATCAAACCCCTTTCGATGTAACGATAACAAATCTATCTCATCGTTTGAAAAAAGACAATTTTTTATTTTCCCATCAGCTGTTAACCTAATCCTATTGCATGAATCGCAAAAAGGATTAGTTAGCGTACTAATTATACCGAAGCTACCTTGATACCCTTTAATTCTAAAATTTTTGGATGTATGATTTACCTCAAGAGGTAATGATTCAATTTGAGACGTACCAAAATGCTTATTTGTAATCGAAATAATTTCATCAAATGATACTTTTTTATCCCAATTCCAATTGTTGCCATCAAAGGGCATAAACTCTATAAATCGGATTTCAACGTTTCTGTGTTCTGTAAATTTTATGAAATCTATAATTTCGGAGTCGTTGATACCTTTGATTAACACAACGTTTAACTTAATCTTAAAGCCTTCATCCAGCAATAAATTAATGTTTGAAATTATTTTATCTGCAAAATTTCTTCTAGATATTTGGTTGAAAATTTCAGGCTTTAAGGAGTCAATACTTACGTTTAAAGATTTAATACCAGCTTCTTTAAAAACAGAAATGAAACTATCTGCGTTAACGGCATTTGTTGTTAAAGTTAACTCAACCGGCAACGCTCCTAATTGACGAATAATATTTGGTGCATCTTTTTTAATCAGTGGTTCACCTCCCGTAAGTCTAATTTTATTTACGCCTAAATCAACAAACGTTTTAGCCATTAGAAGAACCTCTTCGCTTGACATAAATTCTTTTTTATCTCTGAGCGGAACACCTTCTTCTGGCATACAATAAAAGCATCGAAGATTGCATCTTTCAGTTAATGAAATGCGCAGGTAGTTGTGTTTTCTACCAAATGAGTCTACCAAGAAGGGCGTGTTGTTTGTCAAAAAAAGCGTTGTTTACGTCAGTAAATATCGCTTTTTTTTTATTGCTAAATCTATTGAATTATCAATGGTAATTTAGTTGACCAAGAATCGGAAGAAACTTCAACATAATAAGAACCTGAAGCCATTGCACTTAAGTCAATGTTGTGTGATGAATTACCGACTACTTCTCCCAATATATCGCTGTAAATCAACTGGCCTTGAAGGTTAAATATTCGTACATTTATATCTTTCACTTCAACAAACTCCAGGTACAGTACTACGTTTCCTCTTGTTGGGTTAGGATACAAACCAACTTTATTTCCTAGATCTCCAACTTCATTTATATCTACTCCAATGTTTCCTACATTAACCGTTTTATTTGAGAAAGATCTGTTATCAGAACCACAGTTGTTGTCAATTACCGCTTCAACAAAATAGTGAAGTGTAGCTGGCAGCATTGAATAATCGGTTTCGCTAAAAGTTGTTATTTTACTATCTAAGGTATCTATAGCTTTCCAACCTTCATTGAATTCGTTTCTATAAACGATATAATTGATTGCTTTGGCACCTAAGTATTCGTTCCAAAATAAATCAAGTTGTTGTTTATTTTCTGTGTGAGTTAAATACACTGATTTATGACCTTGAGAAGGTGTTGACTCAGCACAAGCATTGTTTGCGGTAATTCTATAACCAAATGCCTTTTGATATTCAGCTGTAGCAGAATCAATATAAATAGACCCTTGACCAGATTGAACTGTTCCAATCAATACGAACTTTTCTTTTTCTACCGACCCACTATAAATATTATACGACTGAGCGTTAGGTGTAACACTTTCATCCCAATTAACAATTGCATTGTTGTTTGAAGTATCAATACTTACTTTACAGATTTGTGGTTGCTCTGCTGCATTACCAAACAGCTCTAATACATACGACGAAGAACAAACCGTATCACTTACAGTTAATGAGTATACTCCTGCTCCAACGTTTGAAATAAAATCTACTGTATCACCATTTGACCAATTGTATTGGTATGTAGAATCAATTGGTGAAACAAGGATTGAGACATAACCATTACTAATACTACAGTCAGGATTAGCAATACTATCAAGTAAAATGGTAGGTGCTCCAAAATCGGTTAAACTAACAATCCCATTAATCAAACAATTGTTTAAGTCGGTGAATTGAACTTGATAGCCTCCACTCGAAACGTTAACTAGTGAATCAGTTGTACCAATAGTTGGAAACCAATTGTAAGAATAACCTGGAGTTCCTCCGCTAGGCATTGCATAAATTTTACCATCACTATTTCCACAAGTTGGGTCAACAGTATTGAAATCTATTCTTAATGAATCAGGTGAAGTTAAAGTGTATGTTTCGAAAGCTGCACATCCGTTATCATCAAGAACAGAAATGGTATAGTTACCACCTCCTATATTATTTAATGAAGCTGAATGCTCACCATTACTCCAATTAATATTGTAGTTAGTCTGTGCGGTAACGTCTAAATCAATCGAACCATCATTTGAATCAAAACAATCAGGATCGGTTAACGAGTTCAATATTATTTGTGGGCCATCAACATCGGTTACAGTTGCATCTGCAATGGATTCGCAACTATAGACATCGGTTACAGTTACTTCATAAAGACCGGAAGAAATACCAAAAGCCAACGCTGTGGTATGACCACTTGTCCAGGCATAGGTATACGGTCCAACTCCACCATTGGTTTTAACAGTTGAAACGCCATTAGCATTGTTACATGATGCATCTGTTGTATTAAAGGTCAAATTCATTTTAGGACGAACAGTAACCTTTATGTTTTCGGTAACAGAGCAAATAGCCGACGTTGAAATATCTACAGAGTAAATTTGCGTGCTAGTTGGCGACACTTTTATATTGCTCGTAGTTTCACCATTACTCCAATTGTATGAATTTCCTCCTGAAGCAACCAATGTAATTCTTTGGCCTTCACAGATACTCGTGTCGTTTGAAGCAACCGCCACCGGAGCAGGGTCAACTGTAATTGGCTGAGTGGCATTGTTTGAGCAGCCATTTACTGCAATATAACTATAGGCTACACTGTCTGTTCCTATTCCGGCTATTCCTGCATAGAAGAACTCATTTATAACACCAAACCCTGAATAAGAGCCTCCTAATGGAGTCCCTTGAGTAAGTATGAACGGGGTTGTAGCTTCACAAACTGTTGGCAATGATGCAAGCGTTACAACAGGTTTCGGCTTAATATTAATTATTCCGGATGCTGTATCAATACAACCTTTAACACTTGTGTATGAATATAAGATTTTGAAATTACCAGGAGTTAAGCTAGATGGTATAATATAACCGGCTAGAGAATCAACCCCCGGACCAAAATACATCCCTCCTTTTGGAAGACCACCTGTCAAATGAACTTGCTCATCATTTTCACAGATGGAATTAAGACTCGCAATAGAAGCTGCAACAACGTCATGAATTAAAACAATTTTATCAATTGAGTTTGAACACCCGTTTACATCAGAATAAGCATAAGTAATGGTATCGCTTGGTAATATAGTTGAAGGTAAATAATTAAGGCTATCAATAATTGACTTACCAGTAAAATATCCGCCAAGGGGAGAACCGGAAGAAACTAAGTTGAAAGTATCGATGTTTTCACAGAAACCTGAAAGACCATTAATTTGAACCAATGGAGCGTTATATACCGTTACTGTTTGTGTGTCAACTACTGTACATTGGCTTAAATCAGTATATGAGTAGCCTATATTAAACATCCCTGGGCCAGTTGCAGAAGGATTGAATGCACCATTGAAAACGCCAAGCCCTTTATAAACACCACCAGAAGGAGTCCCTCCTATTAAAGGTGAAGCAACTCCATTTGCACAAACATCAGGAATTGAGGCAATTTGAACTATAGGTAAGCTGAGAACTTCTACTGTATCACTAACGCTAGAAATACAATTATTGGCATTGGTAAAGGTGTAATCAACAGTATGTTTACCCACACCTGCTGCAATTGGGTCAAATGAACCTGTTGCTGCTATATAAGGACTTCCATTATACACACCACCTGCAGGAATACCATTTGTGAACATTGGATTTAACTCATTCAAGCAAAGCTGCCCTAAAGGCATTGTATATCCTGCGGTATCTGTTCTATTTACAATTAGTGCTTTTGTTACAGAGCCTATGCAACCATTTAGTGTTAACGAATAAGATATTAAATGAGTCCCAACTCCTGAAACAGCAGGATTAAAGGTATTGTTAATCACACCTGTACCGGAATAAGTTCCATTTAAAGGAGAACCATGATTTAATACGAATGGTGTATCACCTGTACAGGAAAACCCAAAGCTACTTAACACAGGTGAAGGTACAATACGAACTATAATGCTGCTAGTATCTATTCCAAAGCAACCGTTTGAGTCAGTATATAAATAGTAAATTGATTTGGTTCCAATACCTGCAAGTGTTGGATTAAACACACCATTTACAACACCAACACCATAGTAAGTTCCACCAATTGGTACTGCCGAATTAAGTGTATCTGGCGAATCATTAAGACAAATACTACTTAGCACTCCTATATTAATTTGAGGTAATGGATTTACCGCAACCGTAACTGAATCTGCTCTTTGACACCCAAAAGAATTTGTTGCGGTAACTACATAAGTAGTTGTATTAACTGGATAAACTTTAGCTGTTTTACCGTTGAAACCATTTGACCAGCTGTAGCTAATACCTCCACTTGCCACTAAAAATGATGTATCTTCAATACAGATCACTTTATCAATTCCTGCTGATGTATTTGGTAACCTATTCACTCTCAAAGTGAAATATGAAGTATCAGCGAAATTTTCATTATCAAATACATATACTCCAATTTGCACTGTACCAAAGGCCTGCATTACCGGATGAACATGAATAAACCTATTGCTATCTGTTCCTGACAAGAAAATACTATCAACAGGGACCACTGAAGAAGAACTAAATGCAACTAGCGACAGACTGCCTGCTGAGTCGCCACTATCAACATCATAAACTTGAATTGCTTGAATTAATGTTGAATCAATTGAGCAGATGGTTTCACCACTTATAAAACTAATTACAGGGTGTTCATTCAAATCTTTAATTTTCACCTTAATTGTAGCCGTGTCGTTCATTGTTGGAGTTAGACCACCATCAGTTACTCTAACATCTACCACAAATGCCGTATCTGCTTCAACATTAAATGCTGAACTATTCGAAACGGTAAGCTCGCCTGTAGATGCGTCAATGTTCATTAAATTAACATTACCTGCAATTAATGAATATTGAATATTCTGAACAGCATCCACATCAGAAGAAGCCACAAAACCTAATGATGTTCCGTTTGGTATATTCTCGTTAATTGAGAAAATCGAATCGTAAACAATTGGTTTTTCATTAATATCAAGAACGTTAATTGTAATAATCGAAGAATCCTTCATTTCAGGAATTAAACCTCCATCTTCAACTACCAAGTTCACCACAAATGAAGTATTTGTTTCAAAATCAAATTGAGTAACATCTTTAATTGATAGAATACCTGTGATAGAGTCAATCGAAACAGCATTAATATCTCCACTGTATAAAGTATATTTAAAGTTGGTTATAATGTCTTGATCTTGAGCAGTTATAGTTCCTAGTACATTGCCATTTGGTTGGTTTTCGTTAACTAAAAAGGAAATAACGCTGATTACTTCAGGTTTTTCGTTTAGATCATTAAGGTTAATCGTGTAAACTAAAGTGTCGTACTTAATTGAATCTATTCCGCCATCAGCAACTTGAACATTTATGTTGAAAGAAGTCGTTTTTTCGAAATCTAAATAGTTTTCATTCAAAACAGAAACAACTCCATTTGTTGATATTGCAAATGCCGTATCTGCACCTTCAAGAATTGCATAGGTTAATGTTTGAGTTGAATCAACATCGGTGGCAACAATGGTATTTATTATTGTAGTGTTACTTAAGTTTTCATCAATAGTGAATAAATCTACAATTAAAACAGGTTTTTCGTTAACATCGATAACGTTTATTCTTACTGTTGATGTATCTATCATTTCAGGAGCAATTCCGCCATCAGTTACTTCAATATCTACCTCAAAGTAAGCTCTGTTCTCATAACTAAACTGCACAGAATCTTTTATGGTCAACACTCCGTTAAGATCCATTTCGATTGCAGAAGTATCTCCTCCAATTAAGGTATAATTAAACGATTTGGTTGAGTCAACATCGGTAGCTAATACAGTTCCAAGATAATCACCATTTGGACTGTTTTCAATTATTGTAAATAAACTATCGTTTAGAATTGGTTTTTCATTAAGATCGATTATGTTAACTCTAATTTTGGCAGAATCAGACATTTCAGGCGATAAGCCACCATCAAAAACAACCATATCGACTTCAAAGAATGCCCTATTCTCATAACTAAATTGAGCTGAATCTTTTATGGTTAATATACCATTGGTTGAAATGCCTATTGCTGATACATCGCCTCCATACAATACATATCTGAATGACGTATTTACGTCAACATCAACAGCATACATGGTTCCAATAGTGTCTGATTGAGGAGCATTTTCATTTATTACGAATGTAGAATCGCCTATAATTGGTTTTTCGTTGATATCGTTTAAGTTGATTACATAGGCAGTTGTGTCATATAAATCTGCAACCAATCCGCCATCTGATACTTCTACTACTAATTCAAATGTTTCCGTTGTTTCTAAATCCAAGTAAGTTGAATCTTTTACTGTGATAGCTCCGGTTGTTGGATTTATTTCAAACGTTGTATTTGCTCCACCAATTACTGTGTAACTAAAACTAGTCAACGTATCTACATCGATGCTATTTGCAGTTCCTACGAATAATCCATTAACCGAATTTTCATCAATTAAGAAGGTATCAGTTACAATGACCGGCTTCTCGTTAAGGTCAAGTATTCTGATTACCACTCTTCCTGAATCAGATAACATAGGATCACCATCGTCTGTTACTCGAACATAAATAGTATCAAATGGATTGGTTTCTACATCAATAGCCAACGGAGTAGCAACGTAAAGTTTTCCGCCATCTAATAAAGTGTAATTCGCAACATTTCCACTAATAATTTGATAACTAAGCGTATCGTTTGCGTCACTGTCAAACCCTAATAAGTTTCCAATAAAAGAACCATTAACCGGGTTTTCATTAATTGAAATTAAGGTATCATTTAAGGTTGGGAACGTATTTAATAGAATATAAACCGAGTCGTATTGATTACACCCTTTGGCACTTGTTACAGTTACGTAATACGTAATGTTTGTATCAGGAGTTATTGAAATTGTATCGCCTGTTTGGCCATCACTCCATAAATAAGTGGAACCTCCATCAGCCCAAATTTGGATGGTATCAACCGGACTCATGTTGGTATCGTTGTGAACTGTAACCACAGGTAAAGGATTAACTTGAACCGTAGGTTTGTCGGTTAAAATAATTTCACAGTTTCTGTTTTGCGCATGAAGTTGGAATGTTGTGTCTTGAGTAAATGGTCCAAAACTAAAATCAATGGTTGAACCATTTCCTGAAATTGGGCCATCTATTACTGTGCTGCCTTGTTCAAAATACAAGTAATAATCAGTGCCTATTTCAGAGTTTGCAATTGAAATATTTGAAGTGTCTCCCCAACAAACTTCGGTTGGTGCGGTTGCTGTTGCATCGACTGGTAATACATGATGATAGATAGTATCGTAAATGGTGACCGGACAAATTCCATCAGTCGTTACGGAAAGTGAATAAATCCCTGAATCGCTTACTGTAATTGATTGAGCTGTTGCTCCATTAGACCATAAATTATTACTATAATAATTGCTACTCAATACCAAAGAATCATAAAAACAAATGGTATCTGAAGATAACAATGTAATTGTTGGCAACACATTCGGTACGTAATTAATGGTAACTGTATCTGATAATATTCTTCCACAAACACCTGCTGAATAACTACCTGTCGCGGAAACTGCTATGGTAGTTGTATCGGTAATTGGAATAAGTATATTAATGTCTGCCCCGGTTCCAAGGTAAGCAGTATCAATGTTTGCAGATGTATTAACATCAATCAATTGATACCTCACTCCAAACTCAGCAGAAGCAATGGTTAAAGTTGCAACTGAATCTTCACACATAAATACATTGGCAGTTACCGAAGGATTCAATAAACTATCAATGTGAATAAACGTTTGAACAACGCTATCGCAACCAAAGTTTGTGTTTAAAGAATCAACTACAGTGCCGGTAGAATAAGAATAACTGTTTCCGTTTACAGTAATGTTGTCCCATAAACAAACGCTTACCGTGTCGTAGGTATAATAAGTTGGTTGAACGTAAACAATAAAGACTGTACTGTCTATTGCACCAGATGGATCTTGAACATATATTTTAATATCAACTAATCCTGAGTCAACATATGTTGGATTAAATGAAATGCTTCTTGCTGTGTTCGAACCTTGAATGAAAATGGTATTCGAATCTATTAATAATTGGTTGCTTGTTATAGCCCAGACTGACAAAAAACTTGTATCACCTGGATCGTCATCATGAACTTCGAAATTAAAGGTTGGGTTAAAATCTGAAGCACAAATTATTTGACTTATAATGTTTGTAACATCGCTAAAGACTGGTCGGTCATTTTCATCTAACAAGCTAACTTTTATTGAAGCAGTATCGGTTTGATTATCGCCATCCTCATGAACCTGATAGGTAAAAATTAACAAGGGGTCATTTTCGTAATCAAGATTAGAATTAATACCTACTGTAATTGCACCTGTTTGTGAATCAATATCAAACTGACTTGTGTCTCCAGCAAATTTGCTAAACGTAATGTTGTTCGAATCTGCATCCCAAGCCAAACCAAATGAAACCGTATCGCCGATTGGTAATCTTTCGCCAATTTCATAATTAAATGGATTGTAAGATTCAACAAAAGTTGGTGATCCTTGAGAGAATATGCCTTGCCCATAATCTAATGAAGCAATGTTATCAAAATCTTCCCACTGGTTGTCAAAATTCAAATAAGCAACTAAATTGATTTCGTTTTGATTTGATCTTAATAAATAGGATTGAGAAACTTCTTTTGCTGTTAATGCCTTATTCCACAGTTTAAACTCATCAATGTTCCCATTAAAAGGAAAGTCGCCATTCGCCCTTCTACCAATAATTACATCACTAGTTGTATTTACAACTGCGGTTGAAAGTCCATTAACGCCATTACTAATAGCTCCAACATCTAATCCATTTATATAAACCTTGCCTAAAGAAACTGAAGGATTGTATACTCCAACTAAATGGTTCCATTTGTTTGGCAAAAAGCTTCCTGTAGGAGCATCAATCCAAACCTGATCTGTAGGAATAAACCTTATGCTGTTGCTCCCTGAAGTACCTCCGGTATGAAGTTCATATTGGCCAAAACCTTTTCCTGAAATGTAATCAATATCATTTGTTGATCCCGTCCAATATACCCATGCCTCTATTGAAAATTCAGTAGTATTGAATGATAAATCAATTGGTAAGGTAACTTGATCATCAATATTATCAAACGATAAAGCGTTACCATAACCTGCGTAAACTTGTTCTACTAGGTTAATTACGTTGATAACAACATTTGCTGAATCTACGTTCCCCATTCGGTCAACAACCTCATATTTAATTACCAATTGTGAATCAACCTCAAAATCAAAACGGTTGTTTGCACTAAACTCAATGTGACCTGTTTCAGCATTAAAATCTAAAATGGATAATCCGTTTCCTGAATACGCATTGAAATAAATTGAATCTCCATTTACGGAATCAACATCATAACCGATTGCAGTTAGTGAAATTAAAGTTGTTGTTTCATCGAAACTAAAAGTATCAGCAATTGCAACCGGCGGTGTACAAGTTGTATTTAAAACAGTAACGTTTGAAACCACAGTAGTAGAATTACCGGAATTATCAACAGTTCTAAATGATACTTGATGTATTCCGGTATCAGCACAAGCATATTTTAGATTAACACTTGAGCTCAGCTGTAAAGAAATTACTGAATCAATTGAGCAATTATCTAAAGTATCTAACACTAAGCCCTTCCAAGCTAAAGAGGCAGTTCCTGTTGCCATATTTAAATAAATTGTAGTATCTCGAACAATCAATGTTGGCGATATTGTATCCAAAACAGCAACGTAGAATTGATCTGATGATTGATTGCCTGCGCCATCAGTTCCGAACAGTGTGTAATTCCCTGATGTACCACAAGTAAAGGTATCGGCAGAAAGCCAAATTGAATCAAGAGTACAATTATCAAAAGAAGCGCTATCAACATTTAAAACATCTAGGTAGGCAAATCCTGAATTGTCAAGATAAACAGTTTGGTTACCCGCAAATATTATTGGAACTATTGTATCGAGAACGGCCAATCCAAATTTTTGAGTAACACTGTTTCCAGAGGCATCAGTTATTGTTACTGATTTGGTTCCTACTCCACAGGAATAGACCTTGAATTTCATATCCCTAACGAAAGAAGGATTTGCTGTTTCGTAAGCTTCTCCGCCAGCATATGTACCTGGTATTTTTACGTATGGAGATCCATTCATAACTTGAATCACATATTTTTTATTCGAATCTATAATTACCGGTATATCGAATATAAATGTTGACATATCTGACCAATTTGTGTTTGCAGGCATATTGGTCGCTGTGTTTGAAGTGGCCAAAACAGCTCCATTGAAAGCGCTTACATACGTATCTGAAACCCACTCGCGGATAACTAGGTATGGAGCACCTGTTGGCCAAACTTGCAATTCAATCTTATCTATTGCACCAAATTCAATAGACGTAAAACTTTGACCTTTATTAGTACCAGAAGTACCATTAGATACCTGATTTGTGCTTATAACAGTTGCTGGACAGTTTGCTATTGTAATCGTATTACTACAAGAAATTGAAGTATCCGAAAAACTCATCGTTACATCGCCGCAAACTTCACCTGTATCAGAGATAAGATTTAATGCGCTGAAGTTTCCATATCCCGAAGCATCTAAATAGACTATAGCCCCTTGAACAGAAGGCGTTGGGGCAATTGTATCTAAAATAGTAATAAGTAGTGAATCGTAACTTACGTTTCCACTTTCATCTCTTGCAGATAATGTAACCAATACTGTATCATCAGTACAATCGAACGTTGTATCGCTAGCTGTAAAAGTCAACATTGAGGTGCAATTATCGTTTGATGAAGCAACAATTGAGTTGATTGAAACAGCTGCCTCGCCATTAGCATCAAGGTAAATTATTGTGTCGCTTACAGATGCTAAAGTTGGTTTAATTGAATCTAATATGGTAAGGGTAAATTGAGCGCTGTCAATATTTCCGTTTACATCTTCAGCAAAAAACCAAAAATCACCTGCATCTACACAATAAATGGCGGTGTCTCCAATCCACATATTGTCAATTCCACAAACTGCACTTGAACCATTGTTTACATCAGTAGGATTTACATAAACTCGGCCTGTTGAGTCTGCATATGCCGAAACATTCTGTGCAATTGCGTCTAATCCTAGCGTATCTAGCACTCTTATATTAATAGAATTGGTACAAGAGCTAATCCCATCAGTAGTTGTTACATAATAAGTAGTCGTTTGGGCAGGAATTACATTGATGGTTGCGGTCGTCTCTCCTGTTGACCAAGAATAAGTATAGCTCATATAGTCAGGACTTTGATAAAGTGCCGTAATTTCTGCTTGTGATAATGCTTTATTGTAATATGCAAAATCATCCATATCACCTTTGTAATATGTGCCTGAACCAATATTAGCAGACCCGATAAAAAGGGGTTGAGACGGAGAAAACACATTACCTTTAGAGTTGGTGAAATCTCCTTGATATCCACCATTTGCCCATTCAGAAACAGTACTCCCAGACCTTCTGATTACAATATGTGTCCATTGGTTTAAAGTAGGGATAAAAGACACCGAACCAGAACCTACCGTGACATTATTCATCATTAGAAGCTTATTATTTCTAATACCAAAATTATTACCATTGTTCCACTCTCCATTTTGGAACCATTTTGGATATCCGCCAAAAGTTACCGGTCTAATCCAAAAGGAGTAAGTAAAATCTTGTGTGCCACTAAAGAGAGCTACACTATCTATTATTAAAGTTCGAGTGGCAGTGCTATTTGGGAAATTTAAAGCCCCCGCAGTATTACCAAATCTATCTGGTACCCCGCTAATACCTCCTGAAATTAAACCATCAACTTTGCTTGGGGAGTAATCGTCTGCATTTCCATTCATAGGGTAATGCAGTTTTAATTGATTGGTAACACTTATAGAGCTATAACCAATAGTTACTAACTCCCTACTACAAATCGTAGTATCTCCTTGAATGATGGCTGCACCAATCACACCTACCACTAAACTATCTTCAGCAGTACATCCATTCGCATCTGTTACGGTAACATTATATGTTCCTGAAGATGTTATCGTAGAAATTTGAGTAACATCACCATTACTCCAAGCGTAGCTTGCCCATCCTGCACCTGCGTCAACATTTACAGAGTCAGCACCGCATGCAGTAATTGTATCTTGCGCAAAGCTGAATGATGGTGAGTTTACAGTTACCAAAGTTGCTGTCAAAGAAGAATTGCAATTGTTGGTTTTAAATGATGAAGTATAGGTAAAGTTAACTCTTGATTTAGATGAAGATGATTCAGTCCATAAATTTTGAGGTGCAGTTGTTGATAAATTAAACTGCATGCCCAATCGATAGGTAGTTGCCGAAATTCCGTTAATAGCTATATTCGAAAACACACCGTAAGAAGCATTGTTTGCCGCAGACCTTCCCCCCAAGACACCTATAATGTCTCCTGCGTATATTTTAATGCTAACAGGAATATAACCAGTTGTCGCATTGTTTTGAGCCAGAAATAATGTACTGAAATTATTGGTAGTCGATGAATAACTAGGAGGTGCAGCATTAAGTCTTACTACTGCAATATTTTGATTTATACCTCCCGCGTCAGTAGGTACATATAAACTGGTAATGGTGAAATCTGTAGGCGCTACAAAATAATACCCTCTTGCATTACCTGAATAACCTGTAATGTGTGGAACCGGGGCTACAGTATCGACTCCCCCCGAATTAGATAAACCAGCGTAGTAAGTGGTATTGGTTGTTAAAGGTGGAGAGGTAAATCCTGACCCATTACCTATGATATTATTACCGTAAGCATCACCGTACCATTTATAAACCTGAGATCCAGTTCCGCCGAAAGCGTTAATAAGTGCTGATGTTCCCTCACAAATATTTGCTCCGGTAGTACTCGGGGCAGTTATATGGTCTACGCTGACCGAAACTGTATCCGAATTAACTGAACAGGATCCTGAGCCATAAGCCCCAAATCCTTGCACCCAATCTGCATTAACATCCATACCAAATAAGGTACCGTTATAGTTATTTGATGTTTTATCGTTAAGTGTAGCGCTTCCTGTGCCATCCTCAAAATTGAAGTATGCAACCAAACCTGCTTCTGAACCTGTGAGAGAGGTAGACATATTAGCCGAAATCTCGGCCTGAGTTCTTGCTACATTCCAAACTCGAACTTCATCCATTTTTCCTTTAAAATTTTGCGTGCCAGCTTGGTTGGAGCCTATAGTAAATTTACCGAGTGATGAATGAGAGCCTTCTGTTGTTCCTGATACAAATTCAACACCATTTAGGTAAAATTTAATATTTGCACCACTATAAACTACAGCTATATGTTGCCATGTATTCAAAATAATTGGCGCAGGAGGGACCCATCCATTAATAGTACGCCCAAGCGCAAATTTCCCGCTATTAATTGCAATAAATCGATCCCAACCTCCATCTTCTTGTGACATGATCATATTATAAGATGCATCGTCAATTGTCGGATAAATCCAAGCTTCCCAAGTAGTAACTGGCATAACATCTAAGTCAGCATCTAAAGGAGTAATAATATGATCATTTACCCCATCAAAATCTAAAGCAGTTCCTCCTGTTGGAGATAAGTTTTGAGGAGTCGCTCCCGCAACATAAAAATCAGTCGCAGCAATTAAGCTCCCTGTATTAAAAGATAAGCTTGAACCATTACCCGAAGTTGGGCCATCTATTAATGTTGCAGAAGCATTGTATAGTGAGTAATTTACTCCAGTTTCTGAAGAAGCTGTTGTAACCGTTGTTGAAGAGTCAGAACAAACAGATGCATTTGTTGCTGTTATATTTTGGTTAACAAGAGCCGAAATGCTAACCGTAACAGTCTCAGAATTAACTGAACATGTTCCTAAGCCAGAGGGCCCATAACCTGTAACCCAATCTGAATTCACATCCATACCAAATAAGGTACCGTTATAGTTATTTGATGTTTTATCGGTAAGTGTTGCGCTTCCTGTGCCATCCTCAAAATTGAAGTATGCAACCAAACCTGCTTCTGAACCCGTTAGAGCAGAATACATGCTAGCCGAAATTTCAGCCTGAGTTCTTGCAATATTCCAAATACGGACTTCGTCCATTTTGCCATCTAGTCGTTCGTTGTGATCCCACCTTCTACCTAATCTCCACTCTTCAGTTCCAACAGGAAGCGAAAGTGTTTTTGCTGTGTTCGCCACCTCAATTCCATTGTAATATGTTATTATATTTTGTTGATTGTAAGTAGCAGCTATATGTACCCAAGTATTTAATGTTGGCATAGCTGCTGAATTATTTTGGAACCCCCCATTAAAAAACCCTGCATTAAGATTCCCATTATGTTTGTATATCATAAACTCGATATTTCCATCACCTAAGTATGATTCACCAACAAGCATTGCAGCTTCGCCCAATGAAGATATGTTAAACCACCCTTCAATTGTAATAGTATTAGCAATTTGACTGTTTATAGAGCTTGGTAATACTACATAATCATTACTTCCATCAAAATCTAAGGCTGTTCCTCCAGTTGGAGATAAGTTTTGAGAAGTTGCTCCATCAACATAAAAATTAGTGGTAGAAGTTAAATTGCCTGTAACAAAAGATAGTGGAGCACCTGTTCCCGCGGTTGGGCCGTCAACTAAGGTGTTACCAGCAGTTTCATATAAAGAATAATTCATTCCACTTTCAGAAGAAGCAGTGGTAATAGTTGTTGCAGCACCATCGCAAATAGCTGTATTTGTTGCTGTTATATTTTGCTTAACAGGGCCCGCAATGCTAATCGTAACACTATCAGCACGACTTGCTATACCATCAGTAATTGTTACGTAATAAGTAGTTGTAACAATTGGTGAAACATCAATGGTAAGTGTTGTTTCGCCTGTAGACCATAAATAGTTGTTTTTTGTAAGGTCAGGAGATTGATACAGCGCTATTATTTCTGCTTGATTTAATGCCTTGTCGTAATAAGCAAACTCATCCATATCTCCCCTAAAATAAGTATCAGATGTGGCGTCGCCCGAACCAATATACATCGGCTTAGATGGCGAAAATGGATTTCCCCAATTACTATTGTTTGCTGTATAATTACCTCTAAACAACCCATTAGACCATTGAGAAATTGAATCTCCTTTTCTTATTATAACCATATGGGACCAGTTATTTAAAGTAGGCACAAAGCTTACAGTTCCTGAACCAACTGTATTGCCATTCATCGTTAGAGTGGTGTTATTTCTAACCCCAAAATTATGACCAGAGCCCCATTTTCCATTTCGAAACCACATTGGATACCTTGTGAAAGTAGCTGGTCTTATCCAAAAAGAGTATGTAAAATCTTGTGTGCCGTTAAAGAGAGCAACACTATCTATTATTAAAGTTCTAGAGGTAGTACTATTTGGAAAATTTAAAGCCCCAGCGGTATTACCAAACCTATCTAAAACCCCACTAATACTACCTGTAATTACACCATCTACTTTGTTTGATGAGTAGTCGACAGCGTTTCCATTCATAGGGTAATGCAGTTTTAATTGATCGGTAACACTTATGGAACTATAACCAATAGTTACTAACTCACCACAACTAATAGTAGTATCATTTTGAATTCTATTTAAATTAATCACAGGTGTTATTACTACTTTCCCATGACCAATATTAAAACCAGCAATGTTGTTTTGGTTAGTTCCTGAATTATAGGAACCACCGCCACCACCGCCATAATCATATGTAGCGTTAAAATGACCTGCGCCACCGCCAGAATAGCCACCACCACCACCACCGCCATAACCTGCACCACCACCACCACCAAAACCTCCATCAGATCTATTCGTTTGATTGTTGAGTGAACCATTAGCGCCATTTACAAAAGATATAGCACCATCTGCCCAGCCGATAAAAGACGGGGAGTTTCCAATAAAACCTGCACCACTTGAACTACCAGAATTGGAACCCGCGGAACCACCATTCCCATTAACACCTCCTGTTGATCCATTGGGCCCAAGTCCATTATTACCGTTTGTTGAAATAGAACCATCAAGTCCATTTTGATCAGTACTATTACCTAATGGGCCTGAACCGCCCCCGCCTCCACCTCCAGCAATAACAAGTATGGATGAGTTACTAGTATAAGGGGATTGAACAACATAAGTACCTCCACCACCTCCAGCTGCATAACCTCTGGTAGATGAATTACTAGAAATGACTCCCTTTTGACCAACAACTATTTTCAACACATCACCAGATTCCAATTTAAACTCACCTGAAATGGAAGCTCCTTTCCCTCCAGAATAAGCTGCATTTCCTCCTTGTGCTCCAAAGGCTTGAATAGAATAAGTGCCGGTATAAGGTACTGTCCATTCCTGGAAACCCTGAGTAATAATAGTTACGTTTCCTGATAAATCGGTTCCTGAATAGGCTGTATTCAGTTGCGATTGGGTTGGCCCCGTTCTTCCTGTTGCACTTGCATTTGTAAAAACCAATGAAGTATTACCACTTTGGGCCACGCTAGCATTAGGCATTAGAAGTAACGCCATTGCTAAAATGAAAACACTAAACACTCTACTCAAATTGCGGTTGTCTTTAATGATTTTTTTATTTTCTAATAACTGGTAAAATTAGGATTAAAAA
>TARA_B110000037_G_scaffold22516_1_pt1 | contig 26507 bp, 23 predicted proteins | sample TARA_B110000037 | Tara Oceans TARA_B110000037 (sample SAMEA4397196) | marine metagenome | biome: Polar Biome; feature: [MIX] marine epipelagic wind mixed layer (ENVO:01000061); material: water (ENVO:00002006), including particulate matter (ENVO:01000060) such as... | depth 10-100 m
TGGATTTTGAGTTTATCAAAGAGTGGATCGAACGCAAAAAATTAGATATAGAGAAAACTCCAGAAGCAATTTGTGCTTCAGAGTTTATCATTAGCCGCATACAGAAAGAAGTGGACAAATCTAACCAAGGCTTTGGGAAATGGGAACAGATCAAACGGTTTGAGCTGACTCCAGAAGTTTGGTGTATTGAAGGTGGACACCTTACGCCTACTATGAAAATGAAACGTAGTGTCATTTTTGAGCTCTATAAGGAGTTGGCAGCTAAAATATATACAGACGCTTAAACGCTTATAGTTTAAGCCGTTGGCTTATAATACAAATTTGTTAAAATCACCTGTGTCTTTGGATAGTGGTGATTTTTTTTATACGTTTACAATTGATTTTGACCCCAAATCTAAATCTTCATAAGCAGCTTGACCGAAGTTTTAGATATTATTTTATTGAATACCATATTGAAAAGGTTCCGATATCCGTCTGATTATGTCGGAATTAAGACATAAGAGTATGTTTTAGCATTAAGATTTACGCTTGTAAATAGCTGTAATTTATTAGTTTATTGAGTCTCTAAAATACGATTTTTTAAAATCAAACAAAATGTAAATATCGGTATTAGTACCTATATACAGTAGTTGGCGGTAAATAAAATGAAATATTATATTTTAACATATTGTTTAATCATATCAATATTGGCTCAAGGACAAGTGAGAAATATTAAAGTGAATAACTTGAATCAAGATTTTCCTGAGTTAATTAAAGGAAACTTTAATATCATTAATTCAAAAAGGGAAATCGATTCTTTAGGTCATAACTATTTGATTTTTGAGATTGTACCTAAACAAAAAGGACTGTACACCGTTACTCATACCTTTTCTGATATTCAAAATGCAAATAGTAATCCAACTATAACTGAAGAATCTAATACTAGCTGGAATATCAAGTAAATAAATTATGAAACCGAATACGTTTTACCAGTTTACGATAAGCCAATACAGCAATTTTATAAGTATAAAGACTTTTATCACCATACTAATTCGCCAATAGCCTTTAACAACATAAATGATACGATTTTAATTCCTTTTTTTCTGTGTGAAAATTGTAAAAGACAAGAAATTACATTAAGAAAATTTGAAAATTTAGGTAATTGGGATAAAGAACTAAGTAATCTGTTATCAAAAGAAAACAGAATCCATGTAAACTATACTAACAATATTAAAGAGTTAGAAGTCGTACATTTCAAGCATATTTGGTCAACAATGTGTCACGTTGCTGATATAGGAACACCTGGTTTGTCGTCAATATATGCAGTCTTTAAGGCAAAAAAGGAGGGTGAATTTAGCATAACAATAGGAGAAGATGTTGAAATTCCAATAGAAATCATATCTAAAGAGGCCACTTTAAAAACCCATTATGGAATAAGTTGTGAACGAACAGAACTACATGAGAAAGGAGGAGGTATAATAACAACTTTTCATAAAGTTTTTGCACCAAGTACAGTAACCCTAAGAGAGGGAGATATTTTTAATTTTAAAATTCAAGAATTTGAATCCCGAAGGGGCAATAAAATAAAATTAGATGCCATTGTTTTTGAAAAGAAAAATGAGAAATAACTACCGCCAACAAAAAATATAGTGCATTTGGCAGATAGTGCTAAATTTGAAAATCACAGTAATTAATAAACATAGTCGTAAACTGAAAAATTGTAGCGTTGAAATACCAAACACACCATATTTGGGACGTTAGCCCGCTATTCCGCAAAACTTCTTAGTCCATAAACTAGAAACGAATATACCCTCAGAAATAGTATAATTCCAACACTCCATACGACTCCTGTTGTTGCTTAAAAAATCATACTCTAAACCACTAATACTATGCACGCATAACTTTTTTGCTTTTTACTATGCGTGCATAATAAATTTTCATATATTTGGAACAAGATATTTAATAACGGATGAAAGAAAAGACTATAGATTATGTTTTGAGAACCACTTGGTTAGCGGTTCAAAAAATGTATAATGAAGAGGCATCAGAGTATGGCATCACCATGGCAACAGGATTTACACTTTTAAGTGTTGATCCCCAAAATGGAACGCCTTCAACGTCATTAGGACCAAAAATGGGCATGGAAGCGACCAGTTTATCAAGGATTTTAAAAACCTTGGAAAATTTGAGTTTAATAGAGCGTCTACCCAACCCCAATGATGGTCGTGGTGTGCTTATCCACCTCACAGAACAAGGCTTGAAAAACAGAGAAGAAGTAAAACAAAATGTTTTAAAATTTAATAGTGTTATAAAAACTGAAATTTCAGAAGAAAAACTAAACAATTTTTATGAAGTTTCGGATTGTATCATGAACCTCATATCAAATAAAAAAATATTCTAATCACCCTATATACATTGAGATGAAAACACGAAGAATTAAAAAAATCGCCATTATTGGATCTGGAATCATGGGCAGCGGAATTGCTTGTCATTTTGCCAATATTGGAGTCGATGTATTGCTTTTGGACATTGTGCCAAGAGAACTCAACGACAAAGAAAAAGCAAAAGGCTTAACGCTAGAAGACAAGATCGTTAGAAACCGATTGGTTAACGACGCACTAAAGGCTTCATTAAAATCAAAGCCCTCTCCTATTTACCATCAAAAATTTGCGAGCCGCATTACAACTGGAAATTTGGAAGATGATATCGCAAAAATAGCTGATGTCGATTGGATTATGGAAGTCGTTGTGGAGCGTTTAGACATCAAAAAAATGGTGTTTGAAAACTTAGAAAAATACCGCACTCCAGGAACACTTATAACGTCTAATACATCTGGAATTTCTATAAAGTTTATGAGTGAAGGCCGCAGTGAAGAGTTCCAAAAACACTTCTGTGGTACGCACTTTTTTAACCCTGCACGCTATCTAAAATTATTTGAAATTATTCCAGGGCCACAAACGGACCCTGAAGTTCTCGAATTCTTAAATGGATATGGAGAACAGTTTTTAGGAAAAACGTCTGTAATTGCTAAAGATACGCCGGCGTTTATTGGAAATAGAGTGGGGATTTTTAGCATACAAAGCTTATTTCACGCGGTTAAAGATTTAGATTTAACAATAGAAGAGGTCGATAAATTGTCTGGACCAGTCATTGGTCGTCCAAAATCGGCAACCTTTAGAACGGTCGATGTTGTAGGCTTAGATACTTTGGTACATGTGGCAAACGGGATTCGAGAAAACTGCCCTAAAGATGAGCGTTTAGAATTGTTTGAATTACCCGATTTTATCACTAGCATGATGGAAAATAATTGGCTAGGTAGTAAAACTGGACAAGGGTTTTATAAAAAATCTGTTTCTGCAGATGGCAAAAAAGAGATTTTAAGTTTAGACTTAAACACTCTAGACTACCGTTCTGCAAAACGTGCGAAATTTGCCACCTTAGAACTCACAAAAACAATTGACAAAGTCGTAGACCGTTTTAAAGTCTTAATCGGTGGAAAAGATAAAGCCGGTGAGTTTTATCGTAAAAGTTTCACCGCCTTATTTGCTTATGTCTCTAAGCGAATTCCCGAAATTACGGATGAGCTTTATAAGATTGATGATGCCATGAAAGCAGGCTTTGGATGGGAACACGGACCGTTTCAAATATGGGATGCTATTGGTGTTGAAAACGGAATCGAATTAATGAAAGCCGAAGGCTTAGAACCCGCGGCTTGGGTCAATGACATGTTGGCTTCAGGCTCTGATTCGTTTTATTCCGTTAAAGAAGGCGCCACTTATGCCTATGATATTCCAGCAAAAGCACAAACAAAAATTCCTGGTCAAGATAGTTTCATTATTCTAGATAATATTAGAAAAACAAATGAGGTGTTTAAAAACTCTGGCGTCGTTATTGAAGATATCGGCGATGGTATTCTTAATTTAGAATTCCAATCCAAAATGAATACGATTGGAGGTGATGTTTTGGCGGGATTAAATAAAGCTATTGATTTAGCTGAGAAAGATTTTGCAGGACTGGTTGTGGGTAACCAAGGAGCAAACTTTTCTGTTGGTGCTAATATTGGAATGATTTTTATGATGGCTGCAGAACAAGAATATGATGAGCTTAATATGGCGATTAAATATTTTCAAGACTCTATGATGCGCATGCGTTACTCTTCAATACCAACAATTTCTGCGCCTCACGGGATGGCGCTAGGTGGCGGTTGTGAATTGTCGCTTCATGCAGATAAAGTTGTCGCCGCAGCTGAAACTTACATGGGACTTGTTGAGTTTGGTGTTGGTGTGATTCCTGGTGGTGGTGGCTCAAAAGAAATGGCGTTGAGAGCACAAGATAGTTTTCAAAAAGGAGATGTCCAATTAAATGTGTTGCAAGACCATTTTTTAACCATTGGAATGGCAAAAGTGTCTACATCTGCTTATGAAGCTTTTGACCTCAACCTTTTGCAAAAAGGAAAAGATGTGGTTGTCGTTAATAAAGACCGACAAATAGCAGTAGCAAAACAACATGCAAAATTAATGGCGGATTCTGGCTACACACAACCGATAAAAAGAACAGATGTAAAAGTACTTGGAAAACAAGCTTTAGGGATGTTTTTAGTAGGCACAGATTCCATGAAAGATAGCAACTACATTTCTGAACATGATATGAAAATCGCCAATAAATTGGCCTATGTTATGGCTGGTGGTGATTTATCTGAACCGACTCTGGTATCGGAACAGTATTTGCTGGATTTAGAACGAGAAGCTTTTTTAAGTTTATGTACAGAACGCAAAACTTTAGAACGCATACAGCATATGTTAAAAACAGGGAAACCGCTTAGGAATTAGGTATTAGACTACTAGAAACTAGATTATAGACTATGGGGCGACATAATTTTAAAAAATTGAAAGTTTGGCAAGACGGAATTTCTCTTGTAAAAGATAGCTATAGTCTAACTCGAACTTTTCCTGATTTTGAAAGTTATAACCTTATTAGTCAAATGAACAGATGTGCTGTTTCTATTCCTTCAAATATTTCTGAAGGCTCTAGTAAAAGTACTGATAGACATTTTAAAAAATATCTTGAAATTAGCCTAGGTTCAGCTTTCGAGTGGGAAACACAATTAGTTGTTGTCTATAATGAAGACTATCAAGAAAAAAATAAATTTGAAGAATTAGAAAATAAAATATTACAAATTCAAAAAAATGTTAGGAAAGTTCATTGATAACTTAGGTGATTAGTCGAATTTCTAATCGTCTAGATTCTAGACTCTCATTCTAATATAAACAATAAAAACTATGAAAACCGCATACATTGTAAAAGCATACAGAACAGCCGTTGGTAAAGCACCAAAAGGCGTATTTCGTTTTAAACGAACAGATGAATTAGCAGCAGAAACCATCAAACACATGATGAAAGATCTGCCAGATTTAGATCCAAAACGTATTGACGATGTCATTGTTGGTAACGCTATGCCTGAAGGTTCTCAAGGATTAAATATGGCGCGTCTAATTTCATTAATGGGCTTAGATATTGTGGATGTCCCTGGAGTTACCGTCAACCGTTTTTGTTCGTCGGGAATAGAGACCATCGGCATGGCCACGGCTAAAATTCAAGCGGGTATGGCGGATTGTATTATTGCTGGTGGCGCGGAGAGCATGAGTAGTGTTCCAATGACGGGCTATAAACCTGAGCTTAATTACAATACCATTAAAGCAGGTCATGAAGATTATTATTGGGGTATGGGAAACACCGCTGAAGCGGTAGCTAATCAGTTTAAAGTTTCACGTGAAGACCAAGATGAATTTGCGTATAATTCTCATATGAAAGCGTTAAAAGCACAAGCAGAAAATCGTTTTCAAGATCAAATTGTTCCTATAGAAGTTGAAGAAAATTACATCGATGGGAATGGCAAAAAAGCAACACGATCCTATACGGTTACTAAAGATGAAGGTCCAAGAGCAGGCACAAGCAAGGAAGCATTAGCAAAACTAAGAGCCGTATTTGCCGCTGGAGGTAGTGTAACTGCAGGGAATTCATCTCAAATGAGTGATGGTGCCGCGTTTGTTATGGTCATGAGTGAGGATATGGTCAAAGAATTAAACTTAGAACCTATTGCGCGATTGGTAAATTATGCTGCTGCTGGTGTTGAGCCTCGAATTATGGGAATCGGCCCTGTAAAAGCCATTCCAAAAGCATTGAAACAAGCAGGATTAAAGCTAGACGATTTATCCTTGATTGAATTAAATGAAGCTTTTGCGTCGCAATCTTTGGCAGTAATACGTGAATTGGATTTGAATCCAACACTTATCAATCCAAATGGCGGTGCAATTTCATTAGGCCACCCTCTTGGATGTACAGGAGCAAAACTATCGGTCCAGTTATTTGATGAAATGCGTAAGCAAAACATGCAGGGGAAATATGGGGCAGTAACGATGTGTGTTGGAACAGGTCAAGGCGCCTGTGGAATTTTTGAGTTTCTTAAATAGAAAATAGAGTAGAGAAAATAGAGCAGAGAAATTAGACTAATGTGTGCTAAGCAAAGACATAATTACAAGAATTTAAAAATTTGGAAACTCGGATTAGAGATTACATTGGAATTTCCAAAACATGAAAGATTCGATTTAAGTTCTCAAATTAGTAGATGCTCAGTTTCAATGTCAGGTAATATTGCAGAAGGATCATCAAGAACAGATAAATCTTTTAGGCACTTTCTGGATATCTCTTTAGGGTCTTCTTTTGAATTGGGGACACAGCTTTTAGTAGCAAAACATAGAAATTATATAAACGATAAAAAATTAAAATCATTAGAAGAAAAAATAGAGGAATTCCAAAGAATGACAATGGGGTTTCAAAATAGTCTCGGTTAAAGTCTATCCTCTCTTTTCTATCTTCTTTTAATCTAAATTAAAAAATGAAAACAAACGACAAACAACTTTTAAGAGGAGGACAATTCCTAGTTAAAGAAACCAACTGTGAAGACGTATTTACGCCTGAAGATTTTTCAGAAGAGCAAACAATGATGAAAGAAGCGGTGATGGAGTTTAACGACCGTGAAATCATACCACATAAAACTCGATTTGAAGCCAAAGATTTTGCATTGACAGAAGAATGTATGCGCAAAGCAGGTGATCTTGGATTTTTAAGTGTTGCTGTTCCCGAAGCCTATGGCGGCATGGGAATGGGGTTTGTATCAACAGTACTAACGTGTGATTACATCTCTAGTGGTACAGGATCTTTTAGTACAGCTTTTGGCGCACATACAGGAATTGGGACAATGCCAATTACGTTATATGGTACTGATGAGCAGAAACAAAAATATGTTCCAAAATTGGCTTCTGGAGAATGGTTTGGCGCGTATTGCTTGACCGAACCTGGTGCGGGATCAGATGCTAATTCTGGCAAAACAACTGCTGAGCTATCGGCAGATGGAAAGTCATACAAAATTAATGGGCAGAAAATGTGGATCTCAAATGCAGGTTTCTGTAGTGTGATGATCGTTTTTGCACGTATTGAAACTGATAAAAATATTACGGGTTTTATTGTAGAATATAATGGCGACACTCCAAACGGCATCACTTTGGGAGAAGAAGAACATAAATTAGGAATTCGTGCCTCTTCTACGCGTCAAGTATTTTTTAATGACACAGTTGTGCCTGCAGAGAATATGTTGGCAGGGCGTGGTGAAGGATTTAAAATCGCTATGAACTCCCTTAATGTTGGACGTATTAAATTAGCAGCGGCTTGTTTAGATTCTCAAAGACGTATTTTAAATATTGCTGTAAATTATGCTAAGGAACGTAAACAATTTAAAACGTCTATTGCAGACTTTGGAGCTATTAAAGTCAAGTTAGCAGAAATGGCAGCCAGTGCGTATGCTGGTGAATCTGCAACCTACAGAGCTGCAAAAGATATCGAAGATCGTATCGCGTTGCGTGAAGCTGCAGGAAACACACATCAGGAAGCAGAACTGAAAGGTGTTGAAGAATATGCCATTGAGTGTTCTATATTAAAAGTGGCGGTTTCAGAGGATGTACAAAATTGTGCAGATGAAGGGATTCAAATTTTTGGTGGTATGGGATTCTCTGAAGAAACGCCAATGGAATCTGCTTGGAGAGATGCTAGAATTGCACGTATCTACGAAGGTACTAACGAAATAAACAGAATGCTTTCTGTGGGAATGTTAGTCAAAAAAGCCATGAAAGGGCATGTCGATTTATTAGGGCCAGCTTCAAAAGTTCAAGAGGAATTAATGGGCATCCCTTCTTTTGACACTCCTGATTATTCTGAATTATTTTCAGAGGAAAAAGAAATGATTCAAAAGTTGAAAAAGACATTTTTAATGGTTGCTGGTGGTGCGGTTCAAAAATATGGTCCTCAACTCGAAGAGCATCAACAATTATTAATTGCAGCTGCGGATATCTTAATTGAAATTTATATGGCAGAATCCGCAATTTTAAGAACTGAAAAAAATGTAAAGCGCACGAGTGAAAAAGAGCAATCTGCACAAATTGCAATGGCAAAATTATATTTATACCACGCTGTTGATATTGTAGAAGAAAAAGGTAAAGAAAGTATTATTTCTTTTGCAGAAGGCGACGAACAACGCATGATGCTAATGGGACTTAAACGATTTACAAAATACACGAACTATCCTGATATCGTAGATTTACGTATTGAAATTGCTGAAAAAGTAAAAGAAGAAAACAGCTATTGTTTTTAAGTACCTTAATATATATTTAGTTAGAAAAAACGCCTCTATTAATTTTGAGGCTTTTTTTTTGCAAAAATCAGAGTCTTTGAGTCCTACATTTAAAAATTGTGTAACTTTAGAGAAAATTTAAATATAAAATATCCATATTTTAAACTTAAACACCCAAGAAAATGAATAAATGGATGTAACATACTTGCACTGAGCCTGCCGATCGGCAGACAGGCGCCATCAAAGTGTAACCTAATAAACAACAAACATATGAAAACCAAATCTTTATTACTTATTCCAGTTTTACTACTAAGTATTTCAATTCAGAGTCAGATTTCACATTCTAATTCAAAACAATTCACACATCAAGACACGCTTAGAGGAAGTATCACCCCTGAACGTGCTTGGTGGGACTTGAACTATTATCATTTGGATATTTCTGTTGATCCAGAAACGAAATCCATTCAAGGAAAAAATACTATTCGTTATACCGTTCTTGAACCCTATCAAACCCTACAAATTGATTTACAAGCGCCTATGAAATTGACTAAAGCCGTTCAAGACGGGAAAGAGTTATCCGTTAGAAAAGACGGGAATGCGCACTTTATCACTCTAAAAAAAGTACAAACTATTAGTGGAAAACAAGAGGAAATAGAAATTTCTTATGAAGGTCAACCCCGAGTAGCGGTCAGAGCGCCTTGGGATGGTGGTATTTCATGGAAAAAAGACGCCAATGGAAATGATTTTATTGCGTCCTCATGTCAAGGGTTAGGCGCTAGTGTTTGGTGGCCAAACAAAGATCATATGTATGATGAAGTGGACAGTATGAAAATTAGTGTTAATGTTCCAAAACAATTGATGAATATTTCTAATGGACGACTAGAATCCATCGAAGAACAAGACAATGAAACTACGACTTACCATTGGGTGGTTACAAACCCCATAAACAATTATGGTGTGAATATTAATATCGGGGATTATGTGCATTTCTCAGAAGTGTATGAGGGCGAAAATGGGCCTTTAGACATGGACTACTATGTTTTGAGAGACCACCTAGAAAAAGCCAAAGAACAATTTAAAGATGCACCAAAAATGATGAAAGCTTTTGAGCATTGGTTTGGCCCCTACCCTTTTTATGAAGATAGTTTCAAATTGGTGGAAGTGCCTTATCTTGGAATGGAGCATCAAAGTTCTGTGACCTATGGAAATCAATATAAACAAGGCTATCTCGGCAGAGATTTATCTGGAACGGGTTGGGGATTAAAGTTTGATTTCATTATTATTCATGAATCTGGTCATGAATGGTTTGCTAATAATATTACCTACAAAGATGCAGCTGATATGTGGGTTCATGAAGGATTCACGGCCTATTCAGAAAATATATTTTTGGATTATTATTATGGAACTGAAGCGTCGGCAGATTATGTCATTGGTACAAGAGCAAATATTCGAAATGACGTACCTATTATTGGCACCTACAATGTAAATTCGGAAGGATCTTCTGACATGTATTATAAAGGCGCTAATATGCTCCACACTTTGCGTCAGCTAATTCAAAACGATGAAAAATGGCGACAACTCTTGAGAGGAATGAATAAAACCTTTTACCACCAAACTGTCACTACAAAAGACATTGAAGACTATGTGAGTACATTTTCTGGTTTAAACTTAACAGCCTTTTTCAATCAATATCTTAGAGACATTCGAATTCCAACTTTAGAATATTCAATCCAGAAAAATAAATTGAGTTACCAGTGGACAAATGTGGTTGAGAATTTTGAAATGCCTATTGAGATTGAAGTCAATGGTAAAACACAATGGCTCTACCCTACTACCGTTTTGCAAAAAACTAAAATCGATGCGTCAGAGATCAGTATTGATAGAGATTATTATATCGACCATAAACAACTAAATTAAAATCTAGTCTAATGAAAAACATACTCCCAATCCTACTTTTAATAGTTAGTTTTAGTGCTTCTGCGCAAGACTTTTCAATGGAACTTTTAAAAACTAAAACGCCTAGAAATATTGGCCCTGGCGGAATGTCGGGTCGCGTTACTTCTATAGATGTGGTGCTTTCTAACCCCGATATCATGTATGCAGGAACAGCTTCAGGAGGTTTATGGAAGTCGACTTCTGGAGGTGTGAAATGGACGCCTATATTTGAAAATGAAGCAACCGCATCAATTGGTGCAGTCGCTGTTCAACAATCTAACCCGAGTGTTATTTGGGTAGGAACTGGAGAGGGCAATCCTAGAAATAGTCTTAACGGAGGTTATGGGATTTATAAATCATTAGATGGCGGTAAAAACTGGCAACTTATGGGTTTAGAAAAAACGCGACATATCCATCGGGTAATTATTGATCCGACAAACCCAAATACTGTTTATGCTGCTGCCATTGGATCGCCTTGGGGTATACATCCAGAACGCGGTGTTTATAAAACTACAGATGGTGGAAAAACATGGGCTAAAATTTTATATACAAATCAAAAAAGTGGTGCGGCGGATTTAGTCATGGACCCTGAAAATCCAAATAAATTAATAGCAGCCATGTGGGAACACAAACGTGATCCTTGGTTTTTCAATTCTGGAGGCGAAGGTTCTGGATTATACAGCACCTATGATGGCGGCGAAACTTGGAAAAAAATAACGTCTGATGATGGTTTGCCTGAGGGGAATTTAGGAAGAATTGGTATCGCTATTGCGCCTAGTAAACCTGATATCGTTTATGCGCTTGTGGAAGCCAAAAAAAATGCACTTTACAAGAGTAGTGATGGTGGAGATTCATGGGAAATGGTCAGCGATAAATTGGATGAAATAGGAAATCGTCCATTTTATTATGCGGATATTTATGTAGATTCTCAAAACGAAAATCGATTGTTTTCAATTTTTACTTATGTGAATGTAAGTGAAGATGGTGGGAAAAGTTTTTCTCAACTCATGCCAGCTTATGGCGTTGATAACGGCGTTCATCCCGATCATCACGCTTGGTGGATACACCCTACAAATGGTGACTTTATGATTGATGGCAATGACGGTGGAATGAATATTACTAAAGATGGTGGAGCGTCCTGGCGATTTATAGGAAACTTACCTGTAGCACAATTTTACCATATTAACGTAGACAATGAATTTCCTTATAATGTCTATGGCGGCATGCAAGACAATGGCTCTTGGAGGGGCCCTGCTTATGTGTGGCGTGCACAAGGGATTAGAAATTCATATTGGCAAGAAATAAGTTTTGGAGATGGATTTGATGTAATTCCTGACAAAGATGATGCACAATATGGATGGACTATGAGTCAAGAGGGCTATGTAAGTCGTTACGATTGGAAAACGGGTAATAACTACATCGTACGTCCTACACATCCAGATGCTGATGTTAGACTTCGATTTAATTGGAATGCGGCTATAAACATAGATCCAAACTCAAACAGTACGCTTTACTTTGGAAGTCAATTTGTACATAAATCTACGGATAAAGGGGATACATGGACAGTCATTTCACCAGATTTAACCACCAATGACCCTGATAAACTTAAACAGCACGAAAGTGGAGGACTAACAATGGATGCTACAGGAGCCGAAAACCACTGTACTATTTTGGTTATCGAGCCTTCAGATGTTGAAGCAGATATGCTTTGGGTAAGTACCGACGATGGACGTGTACATTATACACAAAACGGAGGAACGCAATGGACAGAAGTTACTAAAAATATAAAAGGCCTTCCAAAAGGAAGTTGGATTCCACAAATTAAAGCGTCAAAAACAACTAAAGGCGAAGCCCTTTTAGTGGCAAACGATTACAGACGATTTAACTATACACCCTATGTATATCGCACTAAAAATTACGGAAAAACATGGGAGCGCATTGTTGATGCGACAGACGTAACTAGTTATGCTTTGTCTATTGTAGAAGATATTGAGGAACCAAATTTATTGTTTTTAGGAACAGATGACGGCCTTTATATGTCTATCGATAAAGGAAGTAAATGGACCAAATGGACGGAAGGATTTCCTACAGTTCCCGTAAAAGATTTAGTGATTCATCCACGTGAGCATGATTTAGTGATTGGAACGTTTGGACGTGCCGCATGGGTGCTAGATGATATTCGTCCTTTAAGAGCGATTGCAAAAAATCAAAACTTACTACAAAAAAGTATTCATTTATTCGATCCTCCAACAACATATCAAGCCGCATATCAGCAGCCTACAGGAAGTCGGTTTGGAGGAGATGCGTTATTTAATGGTGACAACAGAAGTAGTGGCGCACAGTTTTCATATTATTTAACGGTTCAAGAAAAAGATACCATAACAAAAGATGAGGATGAAACTGAAGAGGATGAAACTGAAGATTCAACAGCTGTAAAATGGGACTCTTTACACCTTCAATTGTTTAATGGCGATCGTCTAATTCGAACCCTTAAACAAAAAGCACCTAAAGATGACGGTGTTCATAGTTGGCGTTGGTATATGGATGAAAAAGGTGTTGAGCGACCTTCTAAAAAATTGAACAAATCAACACGGGAACCGTCTGGAGTACAAGTGCTTCCTGGAACTTATCGTGCCGTGATGAGTTATGGCGATCAAAATTCGGAAACCACTATTGAAGTTCAAAGTGACCCACGAATTAATTATGATGGGAATTCAACCCTAGACGTTTATAAAACACTTAAAGATTTTGAAGGTTTACAAGAAATTACAGCAAATGCTGTCAAACAACTTGTCGAAAGTAAAAAAATAGCTTCTGAATTTTCTAGCAAACTAAATGAGAACAATAAAAAATTAAATAAAGATGCTATTGATAACTGTAAAGGAATTACAGAAAAAATAGATACTATTCTAGCGCTCTATTTTGGAAAAGACGATAAACGTCAAGGCATTACTAGTGACCCAGAAGTTTCTGTATCAGAACGTATTGGATTGGCGTCCTACTACATAGGCACACGTCAGAACGGAATTTCAAAAACAGAACGCATACTTATTGAGCACGCAAACACAGCAGTCGATGAAGTCTTAAAAACGACTAACGCCTTTTTTGAGGATGAATGGTCAATATTCAAAACTGATATGGAGCGTACTGAATTGTCACCATTTAAAACTATAGAAACATTTAAACTAAAAAATTAAACCTTGTTCTTAATTAGGTTGATATTTTTTAACTAACTTTCGACTAACTAAATTTAAATAAAATGAAAAACACAATCCTAGCTTCGCTTCTTATTTTCAGTGTATTAGCATGTAAAAAAGAGGTGAAAAAAACAGAAGTAAAACCAATAGACGCCTCAAACACAATACAAGAAATTGTTGAAAATACAGAGGCATTAACGATCCTACTAAGTCCAAAAAGTAAAAGTAGTGTCACGGGTAAAGTTGAATTTATAGAATCAAATGGTAGTATTCAAATGACTGCTGTGCTTAAAGGCCTATCTGAAGGCTCACATGCCATACACATTCATGAAAAAAGTGACTGTTCATCGGATGATGGTAAATCGTCTGGTGGCCATTGGAATCCAACGGGACAGCCACATGGGAAATGGGGTGCTGAATCGGGTTATCACAAAGGAGATATAGGGAATTTTAGCGTTAAAAATGAAGGTGAAGAGACTGTTGTAGAATTTAATACAGACCAATGGTGTATTGGGTGTGGCGATGAATCTAAGGACATATTAGGTAAAGGTATAATTGTGCACCAAGGTGTAGATGATTTCACGTCTCAACCGTCTGGAGCTGCAGGTAGCCGTGTGAGTTGTGGTGGAATTATTGAATAATATAATTTTAAGCTTATATTTACAAAGCTACTTACTATAAGTAGCTTTTTTAATTAAAATCAAGTCATTAGTAGGGATTTACTTTTGATGGCAATAGAACAAATGATTAACTTGTAAAATACTACCTTTGAAGCATGGGATTAAATAACAACGATATTTTCAAAAAACTTAGAGTCGCTCATAAATTAAGAGATGACGATATTGTGAAAATTTGCGCTTTAAAGGATTTTAAAATTACTAAAAGTGAGCTGAACGCAATTTTTAGAAATGAAACTCACCCAAAATATATGGAATGTGGAGATCAGTTTTTACGTAATTTTTTAGATGGATTAATCATTCACTTAAGAGGGCCAATGCCTCCAAAAGGAACAAAACTGAATACAGGTTCCAAATCTTGAGTTTTATGAAAAAGTACTTTCTAATAGGTGGTTTAATGATCTTATTTTTTAATTGCAAGGAAGAAAAAAATAGCCCTTTAATTGATTTAGCATATACAAATACGCTGAGCCAGACAATAAAAATGCGTTCTGAAGGACGTATTAAATACCTTGAATTGACTGGGTTATTTAAGTTAGATTCTACAAGTAATACATTTGGGAGTGCCGCTTCAAATGATTTTGTATTGACTATAGAAAATTTGACGCCCACAATTGGACGTATTAATTTATCAAAAGATGCACTTACTTTTTATGCCGAAAAAGACGTAGAAATCACAACTGATAAAGATCAAAAAATAGAGTCGTTAGTCCTTAGTATAGATGCGAACGGAAACTCGGTTATGCTTTATCATGAGCAAATAAAATGGCAAATTATTACGCGTTCTGGAGCACTCTATTTGAGAGTTTGGGACAAAAAAAATCCTGCGATCGAATCCTTCAAAGGGTTTAAAAGCTATGATGTTAATAGTGATTTTATTATTGAAGCTGACTTTAAGTACTTTGAAACTGCGCGTTTAGAACCGGTAGATTCAAAGTTAGGGATACCTGATGTTACCGATTTTATTGGTCAAGTTAGTTTTATGTATAATGACGAAAAACACAGCCTAGACGTCGGAAGTGAAGGGTTTATTATGGTTGGAGATCAAACTTCTGGAGAAACGACTTATGGCGGTGGACGCTATTTGAATAGTGATATCCCTAAGGGGAATGGCAAGGTTACTATAGATTTTAATTACCTATATAATCCACCATGTGCATTTTCGGAATTTACGACTTGCTTATATCCTCCGCGACAAAATCAATTGGCTTTTGAAATTAAAGCTGGAGAACGTATTGAAAATAAACGTTAATAATTCAATTTATCAATTTGAAATCAACATCTGAAAAAACATTCGTAGAACTCTTACAAAAGCACCAAAACATTGTGCACAAAATTTGTAGGCTCTATACGAATGATGTGGATGCGCATAACGATTTATTTCAAGAAATTTCTATTCAACTTTGGAAGGCTTATCCCAAATTTAGAGGCGAATCAAAATTTAGCACTTGGATGTACCGGGTCGGCCTAAATACATCTATTACCCTATATCGAAAATCGTTACGACGAGTAGAAAGTCAGCGTATTGAATCTGTGGCCTACAAATTATCATATGAAGACTATGATGATACCAAAGACGAACAATTAAAACTGATTTACGCAGCCGTACATAAATTAAATGATATCGAAAAAGGAATCATTTTCTTGTATTTGGAAAACAAAAATTATAGAGAAATTAGTGAAACACTTGGGATTAGTGAAGTCAATGCCCGCGTACGGATGACCCGTATCAAAACAAAACTAAAAACCCAGTTAACTTCTTAATTATGGATGAACTTGAGTTATTAAAAAAAGACTGGGAGACGTCTTCTAAAAATTATCCGGAATTGGATAAAAAAACACTTTACAAACTGATTAATAAACAGTCTTCATCAATTGTAAAATGGATTTTTATTATCAGTTTGTTGGAATTTGCATTATGGACATTGGTTTCTATAGTGTCGAATGACGCTGAAAGTTTAGAGAAATTAAAAAGTTATAATGTAGAATACATAATATATCCTCTTACTGTATTTGGCTATCTAGTTTTAGGGTACTTCTTTTATGTGTTTTATAAAAACTATAAAAATATTTCAACAACTGAAGACACAAAAATGTTGATGGAACGCATACTTAAAACTCGTAAGACCGTAAGACATTATGTAATTTTTAATCTTGTTTTTGTGTGTATTTCCATTGTAATTGGCGTGTATATTGAGATAACAAACAATCCAGAAGTTCAAACCTTAATTAATGGAATAGAAGCTGATGGCGCAAAGAATGTTACTATATTTTACCTGATTGTTGTAGGAATTAGTATTCTAGCAATGGTGCTAATTACAGCCGTTTTGTTAGGGTTTTATTACTTGATATATGGTCTTTTATTAAAGCGTTTAAAAGCCAACTACAAAGATTTAAAAGAGCTGGTTACTGAGGAATAAATTACCAGTCTCGTTTATTATTCAGAGCTTCTTTTTCTAGCAGTTCGTCTTGAGGAATCACCTTCATGAAAGACGGATGTTGTTCGATCGCATACTCAATTTTTTCAACGATTTGTGCAATAGATTCGTTTTCGTAATCAATTTCTAAAGGCGCTTTGATTTCCATGGTTTGAAGAATGTTCTTTTTCCGTACTCGAATTCCTTTTTTATCAAAAGACCGTCTAAAACCATCAATAACAATGGGTACAACTAGTGGTTTGTAATGCTTGATAATATGAGCTGTACCTTTTCTAATGGGTTTAAATGGCGTTGTAGTGCCTTGTGGAAAGGTAATCACCCAACCATCATTTAAAGCATTATTAATATTTGAAATATCACTCATTTTAACCTGACGATTTACATTTTCACCAGAAGCGCGCCACGTACGTTCGATACTAATAGAACCCGCATAGGCAAATACTTTTGGAAGAAACCCAGACTTCATGGTTTCTTTAGCAGCTACAAAATATACATTAAGTTTCGGGTGCCACAGATAGCCAACATTTTTGATGTTGTCATCTCGACCGCTGAGGGCTGCATTAAACACATGAAACATCGCCATCACATCCGCAAAATACGTTTGATGGTTGGAAATAAACAATACATTAGTTTCTGGTAGGTTACGTAGAATTTCGGAGCCTTCTATTTGTAACTCATTAAATCCTCTGTAGCGTCGATGACTTAAAACACCTGCAATGCGAATGATCCATTTTTTAAGGAACAAGTATTGACCAAAAATATTTTTTTTAAATAAACCCATTAAGATTTTAAAAATTTGTTGTGCAAACCTAAGCTATTTTTTTAAAATTTGATTTATCATTGATTTAATTTCTATCAACATCATGGCAGTCGCCCCCCAAACTACATGTTTATTAAGCATAAATGCGGGCACTTTGTAAGTGACATCAGCTGCAGCAGTAATCTCAGACTCAACTTCAGATTCATCATTTAAAAAATCTACTAAAGACACTTCAAGAACCGCTTCAACTTCGGAGGCTTGTAGCGTAAAACTAAGAGGTTCTCTGGCGATGCCTAAAAAAGGTGAAACTAAAAAATTACTTGGTGGAATATAGGTGGGTGTGAGTTCTCGCAATACCGTGATTTTTTCAGAACTTACACCAATTTCTTCCCAAGTTTCTCGTAAGGCTGTCGCTTCCATCGATTCATCTTCTAATTCTGGTTTACCGCCTGGAAACCCGACTTGAGCAGAATGTATCCCCTGATAGGATTTCCTAAGGATTAAAACCAAGAGTGTTTCACCTGTCTTGCTAGGGTAAAATAATGATAGAACTGCTGCTGGTTTTGCTGTTTTTCGTTCTTCTTTATAACGCTCGATTAGTTCTTCTCGAAATGGAGGCGCCATTTTTAATTGCGCCTCAACGCCTGGTAAACGCAGTGTATTTAGTTCTGAAATTGCTTTTTCAAATGCTTTAAATCTCATATATTACGGTTAAATAAATCAATACTATCCATGCGACTATTTATAGTGTTCATTTTAAGTTGTGTTTTGGCGAGCTGTCAAGATAAGAAAACTAAAAAGAATACACAGGCACCAAAGACAAGTGTTCATACGTCCACTACAAGCGAACCTGTTTCAAAAAACAAACCCTCATCTTTTTTATTGACGGATTCGAACGTTATGGAGTTTTTAGTGGATTATGATAAAACGCATACAGAAACTACCGTGAGAATTACTACCGATTTTGGCACTATTGACATTCTTCTGTTTGAAGCGACAAAGTTTCACCGTGCAAATTTCATTTATCTCACAAAAAAACAATACTTCGATAATACTCAGTTTTATAGGGTGATTCAAAATTTTGTCATTCAAGGCGGGAATAGTGATGACCGAAAAACCTTAAGAAAACGGCAGAAAATCGGGAAATACTTACTTCCAAATGATTATGATAAAGGTTTTAAACATGACCGTGGAATGGTGAGTATGCCTAGTAAAAATGTAGACAACCCTTATAAAAAAGCATCCCCTTTTGAGTTTTTTATTGTTCAACAACGGGGTGGTGCACACCATTTAGATGGCGACTATAGTATTTTTGGGAAAGTGATTCGCGGCATGGATGTGGTTGACAACATTACTGCGGTTCCCACCGATGCATCTGATTGGCCGCTTCAAAATGTGTATATCCGAAAAATTGAAATCTTAAAATAGATTAAAACACATTTTGGTTATGCTTTATTTTAACTACATTGTGTGGCGTACATTTAAACCCTATAAAACTATACCTTATGAAATTTCCTGTATCTAATTCTTACATCACCGTTTTTTGTTTAGGATTAATCACTCTAGTTATGAGTTGTAAAAACGATGTGAACCCACAATCCGAAAATATTTTATTACAAGAATGGCAAGGGCTTTATGGAGGCGTTCCCGCCTTTGACAAAATGGCCGTTACAGATATTCAAGAAGCTGTTGAAATCGGAATGAAACTCAATCTTGCTGATATCGACGCTATTGCAAATTCAATTGAGGGCGCCAATTTTGAAAATACAATCGCAGTAATGGAACGCTCCGGAGCAGAATTGGATCGTGTATTCTCCTATTATGGCATTATGAGTAGCAATATGTCTTCTCCAGAGTTTAGAGAAATTCAATCGGAACTTGCACCTAAGTTATCAGAATTCTCTTCAAGTATTAGTCAAAATAAAGCGCTTTTTAATCGCATAAAAACAGTCTATGAAGCGTCCCAAATCACGCCTTTAGACGCCGACCAACAACGTGTTGTAGAACTGACCTACAACCGTTTTGCGATGCGTGGTGCGGAACTGAATCCAGAACAAAAGGCGCGTTATGCGGCTATTGACAAAGAATTATCAACCCTCTATAATACCTTTTCTGATAATGTATTACATGATGAAGAAAATTATATCACCTATTTAAATGCCAATCAATTGGGAGGACTTTCTGAAGGGTTTGTAAAATCTGCCGCCGCCATTGCCACAGAGAAAGAAAACGAAGGAAGTTATGCGATTACCAATACGCGGTCATCAATGGATCCATTTCTAACCTATTCAACGAACAGAGCTTTAAGAAAACAAGTATGGACCAATTATTATTCTAGAGGGGATAATGGAGATGACTTTGACAACAACACTATAATCGCTCAGATTTTAAAATTACGTCGGGAACGTGTTGAAATATTAGGCTATAAAAATTATGCGGAATGGCGTTTACAGGACCGTATGGCTAAAACTCCAGAAAATGCACTCGCCTTAATGGAAGCGGTTTGGCCAGCCTCTATTGCGCGAGTTCAAGAAGAAGTTGCCGATATGCAAGCGGTTGCAAATGCTAGCGGCGATGCCATCACTATTGAACCTTGGGATTACCGCTACTATGCCGAAAAAGTACGCGTAGCCAAATATGATTTAAATAGTGATGAAGTCAAACAATACCTTCAGCTTGATAAATTGACCGAAGCTATGTTTTACGTCGCAGGGCGCTTATTTAATTATAATTTCAATCCCGTGCCTGAGGGCAGTGTTCCTGTATTTCAAGAAGATGTAAACGTTTGGGAAGTGACGGACAAAGATTCTGGAGCACACATTGGACTTTGGTATTTAGATCCGTATGCGCGTCAAGGGAAACGTTCTGGGGCGTGGGCAACCACCTACCGCAGTCACACAACTTTTGACGGTAAAAAAACGGTACTGGCTTCAAACAACTCTAACTTTGTGAAACCTGCAAAGGGAGAAGCTTTATTAGTGTCATGGGATGATGCCACCACCTTTTTTCATGAATTTGGACATGCTTTACATTTCTTTTCCTCAAACGTAAAATACCCAACCTTAAATGGAGGCGTGAGAGATTATACGGAGTTTCAGTCCCAACTGTTAGAACGTTGGTTATCCACAGACGAAGTGATCAATCAATTTTTAGTGCATTGTGAATCAGGTGCTGTGATTCCGCAAGAATTGGTAGCGAAAATTAAAAAAGCAGCGACCTTTAATCAAGGGTTTGGAACGACCGAATATTTAGCTTCTGCGTTGATGGATATGAAACTTCACCTTGCAGATCCCGAGAACATTGATATTGATGCGTTTGAACGCCAAACTTTGGCAGACCTAAAAATGCCGTCTGAACTTCCTATGCGTCACCGCACGCCACATTTTGGACATGTGTTTTCTGGGGAGGGCTATGCTACTGCTTACTATGGCTATATGTGGGCGGATGTCCTAACAGCAGATGCTTCTGAAGCATTCCAAGAAGCTCCAGGTGGATTTTATGATAATGATCTTGCCAACCGATTGGTGAAATATTTGTTTGAGCCTCGAAATTCTATGGATCCTGCGGAGGCCTACAGACTATTTAGGGGTCGTGATGCTAAAATTGAAGCACTGATGCGCGATCGTGGGTTTCCTGTGAACTAAAAAACATGATTTTAGTTAAAAGCGTATTCAATTGGATACGCTTTTTTTTATTTTCCTAACTAGTGTATTTTTCAGGGAAGTTGATATGCATATCCTAATGAAAATACAACACCTCCAATATGGCTTTCACCAAATACTTCACTGAATTGAATAGCATTAAATCCATATGCTGCTCTTGCATCAATAGAAATTTCTCCTTTTTGGTTGATTTTTTTACTCATCCCTATACCTACAATTCCTCCAAAATTTACGGTACGTAAATCATCTTTGATCGTTGTATTTGCAGTTAATGATTCAGGAGGAAGTTGAACAAATGGTGGATTTCCACTTGGATTTGGAACTATAACAGGGGTATTAGCTTGAGAATCAAAATAAAATTGACTATTTCCATTTGTTATTTGATTAGCAGATAATAAAACTCCTAAATAAGGTCCAATTTCACCATAAAAACGGAAATCATCTCCCCAACCAAACTTTACTAATACTGGAATTTCTAGATAACTCAAATCAGATTCAGAGTCAAATGTTGCATACAATGGGTTTTCATCAGTAATCAATGGCATTCCAATAAATGGTAAAAATTGATTTAATTGATCCCTTAACTCATTTGCTGAAATAGGCTGTAAGCCCGTTCTTTTTCCTCCTCGTTGCGTGTAGTTAACTTCTGGCTGAATAGAAATCATATCAGTAATTTCAAATTCAAAGGTCAATCCAAAATCAATACCACTGGTTGATTCAAAATTTTGAGCGTAAATATTATCATTATTACTTGAAAGGTTTCCTAAGCTAAAACCAATTTTAGCGCCAATTTTAATAGGGATTGTGTCTTCTTTTTCTTTAATATTATTTTCTTGAGCACCTGTATTATAAGTACTTAAAAGAAATAAGAATAGGAGTGTTTTACATTTAATTAGGTTAGTGATATTCATTTAAAAAAGGGGTTTTGTTTAAATTATTACCAAATATAGTATTTTTATAAATACTACAATAATTACATATATATAACTATTTCTTCAATCAAAATTTATCATTATAATCCTTTGAGTTGGGAGATTTTGCAAAGCGGCTACATATAAATAATAACATATATGCTATTACAAATATTAATGTCAAATTCTCTAGTTTAGACAGTATGGTTTGTGTTTTAACCTCAAAAATACATTCTCAATACTCCATTTTTAACGGAAAAGGGACTCCATATGCTTTTGTTGTGTAGAATTCCAAGAAATCATTTCTATAATTTCAAAAAAAACTAACATGATTCTAAATAAAAAACTAAAGAGGCTATTTTATTTTAACAACTTAACTGTTAAAATCTATTTAAAAAAACGATTTTAATAGCTTTTATTTATAGCTTTGTAATATTAACCTGAACAACTATGACCATCACACAACTCAAATATGTTTTAGCGGTCGCTGAACATCAAAATTTCACCAAAGCAGCCGAAAAATGTTTCGTCACCCAACCGACGCTTAGTATGCAAATTCAAAAGCTAGAAGATCAATTGGATGTTCAAATTTTTGATCGCAGTAAAAAACCTATTGAGCTCACTGAAATTGGACAGAAAATTGTTATGCAGTCAAAAAACATTGTTAATGAAGCCGACCGTATCAACGATATTGTAGATCAACAAAAAGGGTTTATTGGCGGTGAATTTAAAATAGGAATCATTCCTACCGTGATGCCAACCTTATTACCGATGTTTTTAAAAACATTTATAAAGCGCTATCCAAAAATAAAACTAAAAATAGAAGAACTCACCACTGAAGAAATTATTCAACGTATCAAGGACGGGCATTTAGATGCCGCCATTGCAGCGACACCACTAAAAAACGAGCATATCAAAGAGCGTGTTTTATTTTATGAGCCTTTTGTCGGCTATATTCCAGACAATCATCGGTTAGCGTCAAAAGAGGTGTTAGACGTTTCGGACTTAGACGTCAATGATCTACTTTTATTGGAAGATGGGCATTGTTTTAGAGATGGGGTTCTGAATTTGTGTAATGCAAAGAAAACCAAAGACCGTGATGAATTTCAGTTGCAAAGTGGGAGTTTCGAAATGTTAACCAAATTAGCGAATGAGGGCATGGGAATGACGCTTCTCCCCTATTTACATACTTTGGACTTGAAAGCGAATGAACAAGAGCGTCTACATTACTTTAGCGAGCCTTCACCTGCTAGAGAGGTGAGTTTGATTTTTCATAAAAGTGAATTGAAAATTCAAATTATTGATGCGCTTCACAAGATCATTTCGGGAATCATTCGTGGGGCGATTGCCTTTCAAAATGTAGATATAATTAGCCCAGTACCAAAATAAAAAAAGTGACCTCTCGGTCACTTTTACAGTTTAATTTTCTACAAACGACTAATTCAAATAAACCATACATTGCTTCAAATCTGGATTATAAGAAATCAAGTTTTGAATGAATAATTTTAATTCTTCTATCTCGTATGGCAGTAGGCGTTGAAGTGCTTTTTGGACTTCTTTGCAAAAAAGATTGGTATCGAAACTCACCTTATTCAGCACCGTTTTGGTGTACTCGAACATTGCTCTTGACATTTTTAGAAATTATTAAAATTAATTAAAAGTAATGTTATTGAATAGGCATGATATTTTAAAGGTTATTTTATAAAATTAATGAAAAGTAAGGACCTGTGGGAAACTTTAACACTAATTTCTGAATTATGTTTATTTCAATTTTAAACCCCACTCGAAGTCGAACGAAGAGACTTCATCTCCTGTCTGATCGATCCCTTTAGCAGTTAAAACAACCGTTTGTCCCTTGCCAGTAGTTATAGCATTTTGTAGTGCCTCGTCTATGAGATGCCCTTGGTCACAGGAAAAAGTAATGATACCTTTTGCTTTTTTAGTGAAACGTGCATTATTTTGAATGACTAACATTGAAATCTTTTTTTGAGACTCTTGAATTTTCATCATTATTAAAGCACCTGTAGATAGTTCAGCTGCCATGCCTTGAACGGCCCAAAACATAGATTTAAAAGGGTTCTGATTGATCCAACGGTGTTTTACAGTAACTACACATTGTTTTGCATCTATAAATTTTGTTCTAACGCCTGTAAAATAGGCTGCTGGAAGATTAAATACGGTAAATAAATTAAGTTTTCTCGGTGTAAATTTCATATAATAAATTAGCTAGGACGCTAAGATAACTATTTTAGAATAAAATTATATTGTTAATTTTATGTTAAAATATAATACTATGTTATACATAATACCTTTCTATGTAATACATTTACCAAAAAATAATAACAATGAAAATAGAAAACACAAAAGCGCAGATGCGAAAAGGTGTTTTAGAATTTTGCATTTTGTCTGTATTAAAAAATAAAGACGCCTATGTGGCCGAAATTTTAATAACCTTAAAAGAAGCAAAATTACTAGTTGTAGAAGGTACTATATACCCACTTCTAACACGACTTAAAAACTCTGGATTACTAAATTACCGCTGGGAAGAATCTACGACTGGACCACCAAGAAAATATTATACGCTTACAGAAAGTGGGCAATTATTTTTAGTAGAATTAACAACCACATGGAATGAACTCCACAATGCAGTCACCTTAGTAACCCACCCAAAAACAACAAAAAAATGAACAAAACTGTAAGTATAAATTTAGCTGGAATCTTTTTTCATATTGATGAAGATGCTTATCAAAATTTAAAAAATTATTTTAAAGCCATTAAAAAATCGCTTCAAAATAGCGAAGGAGAGTCTGAGATCATTGCGGATATAGAAGGTCGTGTAGCAGAGCTGTTTTCTGAACGTATTAAATCTAGCCAACACGTGATTTTAAACAAAGAAGTTGATGAAATTGTGTCCATCATGGGACAACCTGAAGACTATAAAATAGATGAAGATCTTTTTGAGGAAGCTCAAGAAAAAGAGAAATCGGACAGTCAAAAAAGACGTTTATTTAGAGATCCTGATACCGCATATGTTGGTGGTATATCTGCGGGATTAGGTCATTATTTAGGCATAGATCCACTTATTATAAGACTTGTCTGGATACTATTAATTTTTGGTGCTGGCATGGGCCCCTTATTATATATTATTTTATGGATTTTAATTCCTGCTGCAAAAACAACTGCAGATAAATTAGCTATGATGGGAAAGCCCGTTAATATTTCTAATATAGAAAAAAAAGTAAAGGAAGAATTTGAAAATGTTAAGGAGAGTTTAGAACGCGTTAAAAATAGTGTTAACTCTGGGGAATTGAATGATTTAGGATCAACTATTCAGTCCAGATCGCGGTCGTTTTTTGAAACATTTTGCGATATCGTTATTTTTATGTTTAAGCTGTTTATTAAAGCTATTGGATTGCTATTTATAATCGTCAGTATTTTTACTCTAGTTGGGTTTTTTGTAAGTCTTTTAACCGTTGGTATTGCAGATGTGGTACATTTCCCAGGGCTTGACTTTGCCGATTTAGTCAATTCCTCAACTTTACCACTTTGGCTAGTCTCAATTTTGGCTTTATTAATTGCTGGGATTCCTATCGTATTTTTATTACTCTTAGGATTACGAATGGTATCCAGTCGCACACCTCAATTTAATCGGTATACAAAAATATCGCTGCTAGGCATTTGGGTCATTGTATTGATCACACTTATAACCTTTAGTTTAAAATTAGCCTCAGACTATAGAATAAATGCAAGTGTAACGGAACAATCCGAGTTGCCAATGACAAGTCAGGACACCTTATATTTAGAAATGAAAGGAAATCCACTATACTCTAAATATTTATATCGCGATAATGATTTAGAAATTATCTATGATGAGCAAAACACAAAACGAATCTATGGTTCTGATGTAAGACTCATAGTAAGGTCTACAAAAGATTCTATTGGAACTATTTCGGTTGAAAAAATTGCATTAGGATCTGATTATTTTAATGCGAAAAATCGAGCTGAAAAATTAGAATATGATTATGAGTTTAAAAACAATACTTTATTTCTAAATGGCTTTTTTTTAACAGACATAGATAACAAATATAGAGGTCAAAACGTTGAAGTGATATTAACACTTCCTATTGGCAGTGTTTTGTTTCCAGATGATAACACCTATTCGTATCACCGAAATACTTCAAAGTACAATGACATCTTAGACAATGGAAATGAAGAACATTACATGAAAGTAAACCATAAATCCATGCGATGCTTGGATTGTTCAA
>TARA_B110000037_G_scaffold222079_1_pt1 | contig 26486 bp, 20 predicted proteins | sample TARA_B110000037 | Tara Oceans TARA_B110000037 (sample SAMEA4397196) | marine metagenome | biome: Polar Biome; feature: [MIX] marine epipelagic wind mixed layer (ENVO:01000061); material: water (ENVO:00002006), including particulate matter (ENVO:01000060) such as... | depth 10-100 m
TCCACTGACATCCCTCCTTACTTTTACATTCGCGGAGATAAGGCAGTGCAACCACCAAGCGGTCATATCGAAGCTGAGTTGTCGGAGAACTGGCACCGAATCCAAGGCAGGATGCGTCGTGCCGGAGGAATCTCGCCCGACATGAACCTCGACGACGTTCTTCCAAAATTCACCGACGAAGCCACCAAAATCATCGCCTCCCACGATCAAAAAAATCCTCTCATGCTCTATCTCGCCTATCCCGCGCCCCACACTCCGTGGCTCCCGTCAAAAGAGTTTCTCGGCAAGAGTAAGGTAAGCATTTATGGCGACTTTGTCATGATGGTCGATGCTCAAATCGGCCGCGTTCTTACCGCCCTAAAGTCAGCAAAAATGGAAGAGGACACTCTCGTCATCTTCACCTCGGACAATGGTCCCTGCTGGTTTGACAAGGATGTCAAAAAGTTTGGCCACGATTCACAAGGTGGTCTTCGCGGGATGAAAGCCGATGCCTGGGAGGCCGGACATCGCATGCCCTTCATCGTCCGTTGGCCCAAGAAGGTGAAATCTGGAACGACAAGCAAGCAGCTCATTTGCTTCACTGATTTCCTCGCCACCTTTGCCGGCATTATGGGATCCGACCTTCCCGATGAGGCTGGCCCCGATAGCTTCAGCTTCCTCCCTGCGCTTTCCGGAAAATCTTCCTCACGGGACACCTTCGTGATGCGTGCCGGAAGCGCGGCCGTCATGACGATTCGCGTAGGCGATTGGAAACTCATCACCAAGCTTGGCTCGGGCGGGTTTTCACAACCAAAAATTATCAAGTCGAAACCCGAGGGCCCTCAAGGGCAGCTTTACCACTTGGGAAATGACCTAGGTGAAACCAATAATCTCTACCTCAAGCACCCCGAAATCGTCGCCCGACTTTCGGAAAAATTGGAGCAACTCAAAGAATCCCCGCACCGCCACCTCAAATAAGATGACGCCTTCCCGCCGCAACTTCCTCCGTGGTCTCGGAACCACCGCCGCCCTCGCCTCGACTTCACTCGCTCAGGACGCCCGGCCGATCGCCCGAAAAGGCCGCATCAAGCAAGTCATCGCGGCCTGGCCCTTCGCTGTCGGAGCAAAATGGACGCCGCAAGACCTCATCAAGCATGCCAAGCAACTCGGTGTTTCGGGAGTCGAACTGTTTTCCGCCGAGCAACTTCCCCTCCTCAAAGGCACCGGACTCGTCTGCGCCGCCACCAAGTCGCACAGCTTTGAACGAGGAATGAACAACAAGGGACATCATCCCGAAGTTTTTGCGACTCTCGAAAAAGCCATCATGGCCACAGGCGCGGCCGGTTTCCCGAACGTCATGACCTTCACCGGCCTTCTCGATACCTCGAATCAGGAAAACGGCAGTCTTGTTCGTCACGACGAAGGAATCAAAAACTGTATCGCGGGTTTTAAGAAGATGGCTACGCTCGCCGAAAAACATAAAGTCACTCTCGTCCTCGAACCTCTCAATTCACGCGTCGCCGAGAAGATGAAGGGGCACCCCGGATACCAGGGCGACCACATCGATGCCTGTGTCGAGATCGTGAAAGCCGTCTCTTCTCCCAGCCTCAAAGTTCTCTTTGACGCCTACCATGTACAAATCATGGATGGAGACCTGATTCGCCGCATCGAGCAGCATCACGAATTCATTGGCCACGTTCAAATCGCCGGAAACCCCGGACGAGGAGAAATTGGCGACACTCAGGAAATCAACTACCGTGGACTCATGAAGGCCCTCCTGAAATCCAACTACACCGGCTATGTCGGTCACGAATGGATCCCAACCGGCGACCCAATCAAAGGTCTCGAAGAAGCCATTTCCATCTGTGACATTTAACCCACCCCATCATGAAAAAAATTTTCCTCTTTCTCGCCTCGGCAACCTTGGCCAACGCCTCGCCCGTTGACGGATCCAAACCAAACATCATCTTCATCCTGTCCGATGACATGGGCTGGAACGAACTCGCCTTCAATGGCGGCGACGCCAAACTCACTCCTCATATCACCAAGCTCCGGAACGAAGGCGTCAGCTTAAATCAATTCTATGTTCACGCTGTCTGCGCCCCCACCCGCGCCGCCTTCCTGACCGGACGCTACGCCTTCCGCACCTGGAGCGATTGGCGTTCCGAAGACTTTGGCAAACCCAGTTACCTCGCCAAACTTGGCATGAAGTTAGTCAAAAACGAAGCCGGAGACGAAACCCGTCGCATTCACGGACTGGCATCCGAAGAACGGACCGTCGCTGAAGTTTTAAAAGAAGCGGGCTACTTTACCTCTATCGCCGGCAAGTGGCATTGCGGCGAGTGGCTCTCCGGCCAACTTCCCATGGGCCAGGGCTTCATGCATCAATATGGTCACTACGGTTGGGGGATCGATTACAACAACAAGACTATTCCCCACAACGCCCCCGCGCGCTTCGCAGTTTACGACTGGCACCGAAACCAAGAACCACTTTTTGAACCCGGATACTCCACCGACCTCATCGCCAACGAAGCCGTCCGCGTGATCGCCGACCATCGTATGAAACGAACAGAGCAACCTCTTTTCATGTATGTTGCCTTCAACGCGGTGCACGGACCACTTGAAGAGATCCCGCGATACGTCGAAGAACACGGAAAACGCTACGCCGCTCTCAAGTGCCTCGACGATGCTGTCGGGCTCATCACCAACGCCGTCGATCAAAGTGGCTTTAGAGACAACACCCTCCTTATCTTTTCCAACGACAACGGAGGCCTTCGGGAAGACATGAACGCCCCCTATCGCGGCACCAAAAATACCAACTACGAAGGCGGAGTACGCGTTCCTTGCGTCATGCGCTGGCCCAAAACTCTTACCCCCAAAAGCACCAACAGCGCCCTCATGCACATTACCGATCTCTACAGCACCTTCGCCACTCTCGCCGGATCTTCACTGGAGCAAGATCGTCCACTCGATGGCAAGAACATGACCGAGGTTCTCTTTGACAAGGCTTCGAGTCCACGTGATGAAATCATCTTCGAAATCTCAGGAAGTGTCCGTCTTCCCGCGATCCTAAAAGGAAAATACAAACTCATCGGGAAAGAACTCTATGATCTCGAGGCCGATCCCTCCGAGCAGAAAGACATCTCTAAAAAACATCCAGACATCGTGAAAGAACTGACCGACCGCGTCACTGCGGTTGGCAAAGAACGTCCACCCCTTACCGGTATAGATCGCCTCATGTCCCCCGCACTTCCCTGGATCTACGGACAACAAGAGGATGAAAATGTCCCTCACTGGGTGAAACAAGAGGTCCAAAAGATTCGCGACAGCCAGCCCAAGGAATGGGCACCAGGCACCACCCCTTGGCCCCAATCCCCCAAAGATGGAAAAATTATCTACACCGGCGACGGACGTTAATCCGGGCGAAATAAAACAGGAGAGCGAGATCAAAAACACGGATTCAAGACACCAATCAACTGAAGAAAGACGACGTATCGGGCCAACGACTGACGCCATCACAATTGCAATTCTTAGGAATCAAAAAATACCTCGTGTTCCTATCCGTCTCTTTTCAAAGAGAAATTTTTAAAACAACCCCCTTACTGAGGCGGTTTCCCCAAGCGTGACGCCCGCAAAAGCTTTGGGCTTTGGCCAAAATATATTGAACCCCCAATATGTTTTTATGGAGCCGGAATCTTATAAATCAAGCGCAGCGAATCCAAACGCAACCGCGCCCCGGTCACAGCATCCTTGAGCGCCTCCCGGTGACCATCCAGTAATCCGATCTCTTCGCCATCAATCAGTGGATTAATCTGGGCCAGATCGACGAGTCGGGCCCTTTCGGCATCCATCGTCTTTGTCATCTGATCCATCGACTTTTTGATTATCACGACGCGTCGCTGCCCGGCAATCGCTCCCAGAACCTTGAGCATCCCCGGGATGATCTCGCTGGTCACCTTGGGCTGCTCGAGAAACCTCCGATGTTTCCCAACACGAAGCGCGGCTTTCATCAGAGAGGGGTCCGCGGTGAGATCATTCCCCAGGTAATCGACCGCCACCCGAACTGGAACAGCAGGGAGGTAATGATCTGTCTGTAACGCTGCCGGAGCCACGCATTCAACGAGATAGTAGGCTTCCATAATGATGGACTTCGGGCCGGGGGTTTCCCAGACGCCAAAGGCACTGTTTCCAGCTTCGCCGGAAAGAAGGAGGTCGATGGAATTCCGCACCATAGGATGATCAGCCGTCATGAGAGCGATTTCTTCGCGGCTCAATGCGCGTTCACGATCAAAGGTCACACTCATCCCTTCGACCGGAAGATCGGGGAAGGCGTCGGTAATAATGTTTCCGGGTTCAAGGAGGTAGCTACGGGAATCGAGCTCTTCGATGCTAAGACCAAAATGATCAAAGAGACGCATGATCCAGTCTTCAAACTCACGATCACCATCCCATGAATCGATAAGCTCAAGAGTCTCCTCGATATCCCCTCCGCCTTGCGAAGTCAAAGCCAGAAGCCGATCAGGACCACGCTCCATTTGCGCTTCGGTTTCAGCACGAAGTTTTTGAGACTCCGCGATAAAATCAGCGAGTGAGCCTGCTTTAATTTGCTGAAGACGATTGACGAGAATCTGGGCCCCTTGAAGATTCTTCTCAAAGGCGTTCAAACCTTCCTGATACCATCTTGCGTATCGTTCGCCAGGATCACCCTTCACAAAGGGAACATGGATGTGGATCGTCTCCTTTTGACCAATTCGATCAAGACGGCCGATGCGCTGCTCAAGGAGCTCGGGATTTTCGGGGAGGTCGAACAGGACGAGATGATGGGCAAACTGAAAGTTTCGACCTTCGCTGCCGATTTCCGAACAAATGAGAAGCTGCGCTCCATCTTCTTCCGAGAAGTAGGCCGCATTACGGTCACGCTGCAGCAAGGAGAGTTCTTCGTGGAATTGCGCAATCTTCATATCGACTCGATCAAGAAGCGCTTCGGTGAGGTCTTCCACCAAATCGAGTGTCTTGCCAATGAGAAGGATCTTCTCCGAAGAATGTTTCTTCAGGAACGCCACGAGCCATTCCACTTTCGCGATGAAAGAATCTTCCCCTTCGAGTTCTACAAGATGCGCTTTGCGATCGGGAAACCCGCTCAGTTGTTTCCGGGTGTTACGAAACATGACACGACCTGTTCCGAAAGAATCGAGAAGATCCCGGATGACTTGATCCTTCGATTCGGGAAGCGAGGCCAAGCCTTCGGCGATGCGTGGAGAACGATTTGCAAAATCTGAGGCCCCGGGTGATTTCCCCTCTTTGATCAGATCGATGGCGTCAGCGACTTTCTCATAGTAGTCAGACTCTGAGAGGAAGGCCTCGAGATCATCGTAGCGATGAGGATCCAAAAGGTGCAGGCGGGCGAAGTGCCCTTCCGCGCCAAGTTGTTGCGGCGTTGCTGTGAGGAGTAAAACCGAGGGGGTTTCTACCGCAAGCGCCTCTACCAATTCGTAACCTTCACTCGGATCCTCCGGTGTCCACTCAAGGTGATGCGCCTCATCCACAATCAGAAGGTTCCATCCTGCTTCAATCACCTGCGGGATCCTTTCGGGATGCTCCAACAGAAAATCCTGCGAACACAGAATCAGTTGATTCTCAAGAAAAGGGTTTTCATCCGGAATCGACTGACAACGCGCTTCATCAAAGATCGCGAAGAGCAGATTAAAGCGGCGAAAAAGCTCAACGAACCATTGGTGCACAAGCGGCTCTGGCAAAAGAATCAGAACGCGATCCGCCCGGCCCGTGAGATGAAGACGATGAAGAATCAAGCAGGCTTCGATTGTTTTTCCAAGTCCGACCTCGTCTGCGAGGAGAACACGCGGGGCAAGGCGTGAACAGACTTCACGGACGATAGCGATCTGATGCGGGATTAAGTCAATCCGCCCGCCAAGAAAGCCTCGAACGGGAGACTGACGAATTTTCGATGAACGAAACAAGGACTCGATACGCAAATTGAACGTGCGCAGGCCGTCCACCTGCCCTCCAAGAAGCCGGTCGTCGGGCTTGGAAAAGCTGATGGAGTCGTCGAGTTCGGCTTCAGAAAATTCCCGTCCGCCTTGATGATAGGTGAGAATCCCGGCTGCTTCGGTCACCTTTTCGACTATGATCTTTTCCCCAGTATGAATCAGAACCTCGTCACCTACCTTGAAACGGACTCGAATGATCGGCGCCGATTCGACTGCAAATATCCGCTTCTCCTGCGCAGCCGGAAAAAGAATGGTCGCTTTTCCCGATCCAGCTTCCAGCAATACACCAAGCCCCAATTCAGGTTCGCTTGTGCTCACCCATCGCTGTCCCGGTTCGTAATCTCCGTGCATTCGGGAGAGCCATAACGGGGATGGTGAAGCGAGGGAACTGCGAATGAAGAGAATCTGCTATCCTAGGTTATAGGCTTGGAGAATCTACTGTCCGGACTAGATTTTAAAAAAGGAATTTATGAAAGAACTGAAGGATGGAATCCGGTCGCTGGTTCGCATTGATTTTCGCGGGCACGTCCACAAGAAATTTCGAGGAACAGACGCGGACAAGCGCTTCACCAACGAAGTCGCAGTCCTCAAGGCCCTCGAAGATCGTGGGGCTCCCAATGTCCCAAAACTAGTGGGTCACGATTCTGAAACTCTCACTCTTATAACCACGAATTGCGGTTCTCCGGCCCCTCTGATTACTGAAGAAAAAGCGCGGGCCCTGTTTCAGGAACTGAAAGACAACTATGGCATTAGGCACGATGACCCCGAACCGCGGAATGTGACCTATTCTCTGCAGATGGGAAGATTTTGCCTGATCGACTTTGAACTTTCGGAGATTCTTCCGATTCCCACGTCATTAAAAACTGCAAAGACCGATGTTCTGAGGGCGAGTTGGGCCGCTTCCAGTGTCAAAGGCCGGCAACACATCGCCAATGATGACGCCCTTCTCGCCCTGACTGTGAACCTAGAATCAACCGATCCCCTTCCAGAGTCAGGGGAGATCCTCCTTGATCCTTCCCACCTCGTCCTTGCCGTGTCCGACGGTATGGGCGGGCGTGATGCCGGCGAATTTGCGTCCAAACTTCTGATGTCACGCATCCGTAAGGAAGCAGCCCATCTTTATCATAACCTTGGAACGGAAGAGGATGCTCAATCTTCGCTCGACGACCTCCTCCGCCAGTGCCACCACGATGTCACCGAACTCGCAAGGAAAAATGGCAACACCGAGGGAATGGGAGCCACGCTAACCATGGCGTGGATCAGCCACGATCGCCTCTTTTGGGCGCATATTGGCGACTCGCGTCTTTACCTCATCAACGACGAAGGAGTTCAGCAACTCACCAAGGACGACTGCCGTGCGTGGTGGCAGTGGCAGCGGGGAGAAATCACCGAATATGCCTACCGGAACCATCCCAGGAAATCGGTCCTAAGCGATGTTTTGGGAGGAAGTAAACATGAACCGTTTCCAAAGACCGGGTCGCTTCCACTTCAGGATTCGCAGAGGCTGATGCTATGTTCAGACGGGATCATGGACGGACTTTGGGGGAGAACGATTCACGAAATGCTCGCCAAAGACCTTCCGGTTTCCGAAACCGTCAGAGAGATGAGTGCCCGGGCCATCGAAAACGATGATCGTGATGACACCACCATTATCGTGGCCAAGATCGCGCGCGTTTAGACAAAAAGTTGGCATACTAAATGCTTTTTCGAGATAAGGATTTGCCTTGAGGTGGATTATTGTGAAGCCTCGCCGCGATCCAAAGCAGGGACCCTAAAATCCCAAGCAACCAAATCAGACCAATGGCTAAATACCGACTCGATTATATCTGGCTGGACGGCTACACGCCCGTTCCTAATCTCCGCACGAAATGCTGCATCAAGGAATTTGATGACGCCCCAACCCTCGAACAGCTTCCCGAGTGGGGCTTCGATGGTTCTTCAACTCAACAAGCCGACGGTGGCGACTCCGACTGCGTGCTCAAGCCTGTCGCTCTTTATCCTGACGGAACCCGTGAAAACGGCTACCTCGTCATGTGCGAAGTCATGCTCCCCGACGGCGCTCCTCACCCATCAAATGCCCGTGCCACCGTTCTTGACGACGTCGATACGTGGTTCGGCTTTGAGCAGGAATATTTCCTCGAGAAGGATGGCCACATTCTCGGCTTCCCCAAGGGCGGTTATCCAGCGCCCCAGGGCGAATACTACTGCGGTGTCGGCTACAAGAATGTCGGTGACATCGGCCGCGCAATCGTGGATGAACACCTCGACCTCTGCCTCTACGCTGGCATCAACCACGAGGGCATCAATGCCGAGGTGGCCATGGGCCAGTGGGAATTCCAGGTCTTCGGAAAAGGCTCCAAGCGTGCTGCCGACCAAATCTGGGTTGCCCGTTTCCTTCTTGAGCGCCTCTGCGAAGAGTATGCAGTTGACGTGAACTACCACTGCAAGCCTCTCCAAGGCGACTGGAACGGTTCCGGAATGCACGCAAACTTCTCCACTAAGAAGCTCCGCGAAGAAGGCGGAAAGGAATACTTCGACAAGCTCATGGCTTCATTCGAGAAAAACTGCATGGAGCATATCGCCGTCTACGGACCCGACAACGACATGCGCCTCACCGGCCTCCACGAGACCCAGGCGATTGACAAGTTTTCTTGGGGAATCGCTGACCGTGGCGCTTCCGTTCGTGTGCCCCACGCGTTTGCCAAGAACGATTGGAAGGGCTACCTCGAAGACCGCCGTCCAAACTCCCAGGGCGATCCTTACGCCATCGCTTCCCGTATTCTTAAGACAATCGAAGAAGCTGGCTAGATCCTCACGGATTCAAACCCATTTCAAAAACGGTCGCTGGTTCGCCAGTGGCCGTTTTTTAATAGCGATGCAAGATCTAACAACGGCTCCACGTTTTGGACCCATGCCCATTCGCGCTCTTTTTTTTCTCCTCCTCGGCTTTCCTCTTTTTGCGGAAGGGCCGCATTACAAGTTCCAGATTCGCGCCAGCAAGATCGACTCCCGGGTGAAATCCTATCCGAAAATCGGTTTCGTCCTCGAAGACAAACAGGGCAAGCCACAAGACATTCAGAACGCCAGTGTCGATACCCGGATCCCGGCAAAAGGGCGCCTCGCCATCTGGCTCATGGCCCCCAAGCAAGAACTCATGGATCGCATCAATTCCTACGGAATTCATGCCATTCAAGTCCACTACGCCCGCCAATGGTTCGGTAAATGTTGCCAACAGCGCCCCGTCTCAGAGCATTGCCGGGGAAACATGCGCCTCGAAGCCGCTACCGGCGAAGACCACAGCGATGAAACTGCCATCGCCAAACCCGATAGCATCAAGGGACGCGCTTTAATGCTAGTAAAGCACCTCGCCAAAACCAATCCCGGCGGGAAATGGGAGCAATTTCTCAATAAGGACGAAAGTGATCTCGACTGGGGAAAAGTCATCCTCACCGGAGCATCTCACGGTTCCACCACTGCCTCCCGACTCGCCAAACATACCAAAGTCGCACGCGTTGTCGCATTCTGCGGACCTCGTGATCAATACCAATCCTGGCAGGCACTCCCCTCTATCACCCCCCAAAACCGATTCTTTGGATTCAGCCACGTCGAAGATATGGGCTGGGACGAGTTCCACTACCAGCGTTCTTGGGAGTTGCTGGGCCTTCATCAGTTCGGCCCCATCGTCAATGTTGATAAAACTAAGGCTCCCTACGCAAACACCCGGCGGCTCATCACCGACTTTGACGTGAAGGGAAATGCGGGCCATGCTCATGGTTCTGTCACACCAGGCAGCCGTTCGTTCCAAAGCAAAAAAGGCACCTACATGCACGAGCCCGTATGGCGCTATCTCTTCACTCATCCGGTTGACAAAGTGGGCCCATCCACTAAAACTGCCAAAAAGATCAAACCGCAAAAGGTAAAATAAACCGTTGCCTACTACGCTCGTTCAACCAACCTATTGCTAACAAACTCATGCACGAAGAAGTCAGCCTTACCCGCGAAGTCGACGCCATCCAGATCCCCTCTGGCGACACCCTCACCTTGCCAGTCGGCACCCCGGTGGTCATCACCCAAACACTCGGCGGAACCTACACGGTCGCCACTTCGGCCGGTCTGGCACGGATCTCTTCCAGCGACGCCGATGCCCTCGGAGTTGATCCTGACGAAAAACAAGAAAAACAGGCCGAAGCGAATCGCCTTGCCGATGCCACTCTCGAGGAGCAGGTCTGGCATCAAATGAAACAGGTTTTTGACCCCGAAATTCCTGTCGACATCGTCAATCTCGGCCTCGTCTACAATTGCTCTCTTTCCGAAGTCGACGAGGGAACAGATATCGATGTCAAGATGACCCTGACCGCCCCGGGCTGCGGGATGGGTCCGGTCATCGCAGCCGATGCCCAGGCACGAATCATGTCACTCAGTGAAGTCAATGAAGCACGTGTCGAACTCGTTTGGGATCCACCGTGGAATCAGGACATGATCTCAGAGGAAGGAAAAATGAAGTTGGGGATGGTGTGATTCTCCCCTCCTCACTTACGCAAGGATTCCTCACTCAGTAGGATCATATCAAGCGCATAGCGAGTTTGCTCATTAGTGACCTTTGCCAAAAGACTCCGGGCTGTTTTCGATAGGGCTTGAAGGGTTTCATCGTCACGTGCATCCGAGGCACCCCACATTGCAAATTCCGCAAGAGTTCGGGCCGTTGTGAAATCTGTTGAAACAGTTTCTTCGTCAAATGGGGCGTCCGCAAGAGGCAGATACCCTTCACCGTCATCAACCGTCTTTAAATCCAAGGAACCCACTTGTTCTTCGCCGTCTTTTAACTCCACCTCGTAAAGAAACGTCCGGGCCGCGTCTAACACTCCCACCTGAGGTGACTCAGATCCCAATCCACTACTTGGACCCAGTAGACGGGCTAAAACGACTCGATCTGGATTAAAATTCAACCTGGCTTCCAGCGAAACTTTCTTTCCATCCATCGGTCTTAAATTCACAAGAAGAAGGGAACAATTGATATTCCAGGGACAAGGTCCTAATTCTGAATAGACTCCCACCCCTCCAACCGTGATCTTTGGCTCTGAAACAACTTGGCTCGCATTGACCCACCTTTCGACCTTGAAACGATCCGGTGATGGTAGCTTCCCATCTCTATTAAGCGATTTTTCCACAAACGATGAATCCACCGGCTTAATGTGAAGAGGAAGCACCACCGATGGCCCTCCTTCTGGATTCATCGCTGGAGGAAGCTCGCCTCCCACCTGATTATCGATCACAGGATCGGCAGAAATCACCCCGCCACCGCGATTTGCGGAATCGCCACCACCAGGAGCAACCGGATGATTGGTTCCGAGTTTCGACAATCCGACAAAACCAGCCACAACCACAGCCGCGACTCCCGCGACAACCAATATGGACTGACGGCGTGAGTGCTTCCGGTGCTCCAGCACCAAGACATCATTGTCCGGACGCTGCCCGGCCTTAAGAATTTCCGCGCGGCGGTCTTCTCCAAGCGAAAGTTCGTCTCCGCGCAGAATCTCCGTCAAAAATCCCGCCAGAGAATTGAGGGCCACGAATTCTTTAGCGAGCGCCTTGTCTGAAGAAAGAGCCGAATCGACCACAGCGGAATCCGACTCATGAAGTTCGCCAAGAGCATATGCCGTCAAAACGGGATCATCGGGAGTTATTTTCATAACGTTAAGCAGTTTGGGGGGTGAGGTTTTGGACAAGATCGTCCGGTAAAAATGTTCGAAGTCTTTTCAGCCCAGTGTGTAAAAGAAAGCCCACATTTCCGGAGCTCAGCCCAGTGACTTCACTGATCTCCTCGTAGCTAAGACCTTGTTCGAATTTCAAAAGAATGACCTCACGCTGGTTCTCGGATAAGCGGGCCAGAGCCTCGTGCACCTGGGAAACGCGCTCCTGAAGATCAGCCCGCTCCGAGGGAGTTCTCCGACTGGAGGGAACACGCGCCATTTGTTCGTCCTTCAGACCTACGATCCTCTTCTCCTTGCGTATCACATCGAGGGCCCGGTTCCGACACACCGTAAAAAGCCAGGACTTCAGACCACCGCTAACCTTATCGATATCCTGCTGATAAAGACGAATGAAGGTATCCTGAACCACATCACGGGCACGTTCTGCATCGTGTAAAAAAGTCGTGGCGTAACCTATCAGAGGCGACTCAAAGTCAACGAGTGCCTGTTTTACAAAGTCTTCCCTGCTGGTGACCATATCCTCATTCCCTTCCGCCATTTAGGTGATTAGTAGTGCAAGAACGTTCATCCCGCGATGTCTCTTAGGCCAAATTCGTAAATGTTTCACATTTATTACCTTCTCGGAACGGACCAACAATCCAACATACTTTTTAGAATTTTTAATATTTAATTAAGAAATATTAAAAATAAAGTTGACCATTCTTTACTATCAACCGTATGATCTACCCAGTTATGAATGTCCTCTCTCTTACTTCGACCCTTTTTGCGGCGCTTTCTCTCTCGACCCTAGGACAAACCGATTCAGACCTGCGCTCCCAGATTTTACTTAAGGGAAAGCAGCTCGTCGAAATTCAAAAAGAACTCGCCGATCTTCGTAACCAGCTCAATAGGCCAATCCGTGGCTCCTACATCGTCAAAACCGGTGACACCGTCCACTCGATCGCTCGCCGCCATAGTGTTTCGACCAGTGACATCATGAAGTGGAACAAGATTTCTGACCCCACCAAACTGGGAATTGGAAAAACGCTCATCGTTTCAAGAACTGCCAAGGCCACGATCGTCGAAACGGCCAAATTGTCCTCTCCGGCTGAGAGGACCGCCGGCTACGTCGTAAACAAGGGAGACACTTTCTATTCTATTGCCCGTCGTCATCGCATCACTGTTTCAAAGCTTCGCGCTCTCAATCCCACCGTGAGCACCGACTTTTTCGCACCAGGCCAGACCCTTCAAGTCACTGGCACTTCCGCTATTGCAGCTGAAATGAAGATCAATATGCCGGTAACCATAATCAAAGAGGCCCAAAAGCCCGTGATTCAGAAAACTGCTAAAAATCCGGCCCCAAAAAAGACTTCAACTGCACCCCCCCTTGCAAAAATACCAACAGACTCGGCTCCCATAAGTAAGACCGAGACTGTGGTGAAGAAATACGATAAAGTTGCCATTTCTACTCCCCCCACCCCTCCGGTAGTTCTGGAGAAAAGGCCGGCTGCTGTCTCTTCTGTCGCTTCAATTATCCTCACCGATGAGACGACCTTCGATGCATTTGCCAGCAAGCATGGCACCAGCACAGAGCAGCTTAATGCTCTGAACGGCTGGAACCTGCCGAAAGTAATGATGCTTGCCCGGGGATCCGAGATCTTCGTGCCTCAGTAAAAATTATCCCTAACACCACTTTTTCTAAGGCAAGGCAGGGCGATACCCGGCGACTTTTTCGAAAGTCACCGGGTATCCATGTGCCGTCGTATCGCAGGAATTCCTCTCTCCTTCCACCGTCAGCCTCGGAGCCTGATTAAAATCCGCTCAAGCCTCACGGCACTCTGATTATTCGAACTTCGCTGGCACATGGTCGGAATGTCGTAGATATCAAACCTGTTATAAAACCGACCGACCGCTGAAAATCGAACAGGAAAAGCTCACTCGTAAAGCTACACCTTAAAGACAAGGAGCCCCGATTAAACCACCGGCTAGCCCCGCACCCACGGCATGACTGAAGAGAAAAGCGAAGCCCAGCGCGTTGGCGACGGCGAATCCAGAAAAGAACATCAAGCAAGCGAAAGCCGGGCAAAGACAATCACCCCGCCAAGTGGCACCGTCCCTTTTGTCCGGCGCCAAAGTTCACAAGAGAGTATGAAATTACACGGCTCTCTTTTCTTGGAGCAAAAAGGGGGCTTCCCCTTTGACTCTATCGGTCGAAGTTAATGCACATTGCTTTAGGAACTTCGGCCTTCTGACCGCTGAAGGTAAGCTTTCCTGTTTTCCTGTCAATCCGGTGGCTCGTCACTTCATTTGAATTCTGCCCGGCAACCAAAAGCCAATCACCCGACGGAGAAAGATTGATATTTCGAGGAATCCAGACCGCGGCAAGAGTCGTTTCGACATGCTTAAGATTGCCATCATCAACTACGGAGAAAACAGTGAGTGAGTCCCGTCCTTGATCGGTCAAATCGCGGTTAGCGGTGTAAATAAATTTCCCATCACTCGAAACTCGAATCTCCGAGCAACTCATTTTTTCCATTTCTGCTCCTCTCGGAAAGACACTGATCGTCTTCTGGGGAGTGAGGGTCCCCAAATCCTTGCGACGAGTGTAAGCGGTTACAGTGAGAGTCAGCTCATTGAGAACATAGGCGTGAGATCCACCTTTCCCAAACTTCATGTGACGTGGTCCGGATCCCGGGATCGCTTTGAATCCCCCTTTGTCGATCAACTCTCCCAAGCCATCAAAGGCATAAAACTTCACTTGATCGATTCCAAGATCGGGAGCGTAGGCGAATTTATTGTCTGGGCCGGCATAAATTGAGTGCGCGTGGGGCCCCTTTTGACGTTGCTCGTTCACGCTGGCTCCCTTGTGCTGCATCAATGAGGCCAACTTTCCAATCTTCCCACCATCCAACGGAAACGAGACCACTTTTCCTCCTCCGTAATCCGCCCCAAAAAGCACCTTTTCTTTGGCATCGATACTGACATGACAGAGCCCGCGCCCATCATAGGTCTGCACTGAAACCTCAGATAACTTACCATCATCAATGGCATAGGCAGCGACAGCACCAATTCCCTCAGCCTTGTAGGTGGAGAAGATGAGATCACCGTCCTTATTCACCTCCTGAAATCCCATTCCCTGTCCTTTCACGACGTGCTGACGATTGGTTAGAGCTCCCGTCTTCTCGTCCAATTGGAGAGTGTAAATTCCATCAGCTCCGGTGCCGACATAAACCGTGGTAACGGCGGAGGCCATTCCGATAAGAGTAGAGGCAAAAAACAACATTTTCTTCATCCCAGCCATTAGAGCAGAAGGTGAATCTTTTACCATAAAGAAAGCCCCCTTACGGTCGACGGTTCTTTGGCTCCCTCAGTTCCGGACTGCAGGTGCTCTGGTATCCCCCGGTGAAATTTTTCCCCAACGACCCGATATTCAGGAGGAACTGTGCAAGTCCCTCCCCGAAGGTCCTCTGGCCGGCCCGGTCCGCGTCATCGAACAAGGGGAGGTTTTACCGCGCAAATATGACCACGAAGAAAACACGCACTTCCACCTAGAACTCCCTCTCACCTGAATCCGACAAGGCCTCCCGCCCTTTTCTCAACGTAGATGGCTTGATCGACTTCTACCGAACCTCCACTCCGATCGACGCCCTTGAGAGCGCATAATCACTGTGCGCGATTCATCTTGAACAAAGAATAGGTCCCATCGGCATTAACCGTTCCGATATAATTCCCGTCCGGAGAGAAAGAAATCTGCAAGCACCCATGGTCTTGACTGACCGTTGAAAGAACTCGAACAGTTGATCTCTCAGGAATTGTTTCACCAACAATCAAACGAGAGGCACCCCCGGTCCCCAACGCCCCAGCCCAGAACTCTCCAAGCGGATCAGTGGCAACCAGTTCCAGATCGTCTTCCAACTCGTAAATTTCTTTGAGGCCCGTCTTGGCCATCACCCCCCGAATAAAGTCCGGAAGGCCTTGAATTCTTGTTCTGATCTCAGGATCTTCAGACTTCATTTCCTTTAACAAGGGAATCACTTGCTTCCCATATCCACCCAGCTCTAGCAGGGCCTTTTCGCGAACCTCAAAATGTTCATCGCCAAGTCTTTTCACGAAAGCACGCACATCCTTAATCTCCATTTCTACCTTGCTCACAATACGAGGTAGGATTCTCCCCCAGACCTCTTTTTCGTTCATCGCCACGACCAGAGATCGCCCACCGTCCAAGTAAGACACTGAATTGGGACGCTGGCCATCGAGAAGGTATAAAGCCTGCTCCTCCCCATCCAATACCGACCAGAGGCGCACCGACAGATCTCGGGCCGTCGTCACCATTTGCCGCCCATCCGGAGAAATGATGAGGCTAAGAATATCATCCGTGTGCCCCTTAAATTCACGGATCCTTTTTCCAGAGTGAATCGCCCAAAGAACAGCCTGTTTGTCATCCCCTCCGCTGATTAAGCGAACGCCATCAGCGAGAAATGCCAATGCATTGACGCTGGCCTTAGTGGACATGGTTCCCACGACTTCAAATCTCACCGTATCCCGCACGGTAATCGTACCCCGGGAACCTCCGGTCGCGATGAACTTCCCATCCTTTGACAAAGCCATCGCGCTCACTTCCCGTGAATCGGTAAGTTTTTTGTTGAGGGAGGGATCAGTCCTGTCACGTATTTCCAAAGACGATCCGTCCGCAAGGTAGATCCGGGATCCACCCGGTGCTACGGCGATATGATCATAACTGCTATATTTCTTCGAGAATCCCATTCCGGGCTCCACCCGCTCACCCGTCTCAACCTTGTGAAGGTGTAACACGTAGTCCCCTCCCGAAATCAACGTCTTCCCGTCATTGGTAAAAGTGATTGGCGTATGCGAACTGCGGGGCGTTTTAATTTTTCGAATGATTTTACCATCATCCGTGTTCAGGAGATAGAGATGGCTGTCGTCCGAGGTTGAGGCCACCATGGACCCGTCCGGAGACCAGCAGATGACTTCTCCTTCCTGCTTCAACTTGGTTTTCCAGAGCTCCTTGAGCGTTCCTGAGTCAAAGACACGGACATAATTATCACCACTCACCATCGCAAAGCGCGCCTTATCAGGCGAAAGAGCGAGGGTGAAGACACTTCCAAAAGTGGGATTGTTCTTCAAGGTCTTGAGACATTCTCCCGATTCCAGATTCCATTGCCTTACGGTGGCATCGTCGGACCCGGTGATAAGGGTCTTGCCGTCGTTCACGATGATGGCGGTGTAAACATCATCCGTGTGCCCCACAAACTTCCTGACCAATCGCCCCGTCTCAATCTCCCAAAGAGTCGCATTATTCTTACTATCCGTTCCCACAAAGCGCTTCCCATCCGGGTGCACCGCGATGCGATAGGCGGTTCCAGACTGTTTGTAACTACTCAGAACCGTCCCGGTTGCTACTTCAAATCGGTATACTTTCCCCGACCCGCTTGCTGCCAAGAATTCCTTCCCTTCCTTGATGAAGCGGATGCCCCACATGTCGCCACAGTAGGGAGCTGTAAATCTTCGAACGAGTTGACCGGACTGAATCGACCAAAGACGAACGCATTGATCTCGCGAGGAACTTAAGACGTGAACACCGTCTGGGTGGCAAACCACCTCCGATAATGAACCCGCATGCTGAAATGACGCCAGGTTTCCAGTCTCGATCTCCTCTAGAAGCTCAGCCGATGCTGATCTCGTCAAGAGAAGTAAAAGAAACAAACCCAAGTATGATCGCATGCCTGCAAGGCTATGGGAATTGAAGTTTGGAGCCAGATTTCTTTCCCCTTTCCTAAAGACCGTCGGAGGCTTGCCCTCCCCACAATATCACGGCACGCTCATCGCATGAGAAGCCTGTTGAGTTTTGTTTTTCTAGTTCCTCTAGTCTCCTGGGGGGAAATGCGCCTCCCTGCGGACGAGCATTTCCGTGTCGACACCGTTGCCGGAGGTTTTGTCGATGCCATGGAGATCGCCGTGACTCCAAAAGGATACGTCTTCGTCATCGAACGCACCGGTGCCGTCAAGATCGTCAATCCCTCGACAAGTGAAACCAAGCTCATCCACACCATCCCCGTCGAAGTCCGCAAAGGTGAATTCGCACGGGAGTGCGGGCTTCTGGGAATCGCTCTTGACCCAAAGTTCGGCGATAACCAATGGCTCTACCTCTACTACTCCGTCAAAGATAATCCCCTTCACCGGCTCTCCCGATTTACCTTCGACGGGAAGAAACTCCATGGCGAGCAGCCGCTTCTGGAGGTGCCTCATGACCGTGGAAACGCAACCTGCCACGAGGGCGGCTCTCTCGCCTTTGGCCCTGACGGCTGCCTCTTTCTATCGACCGGTGACAATACCTGCCCCTTCAAATCCAATGGCTCAGCTCCCATCGATGAGGGGCCTAATCGCAAGTGGTTCGACGCCCAACGGTCCGCCGCAAACACCAACGACCTCCGCGGAAAAATTCTTCGGATCAAACCTAATCCCAAAGGTAGTTATACTATCCCGGAAGGTAACCTCTTCCTAAAAGGCACAGCCAAAACTCGACCTGAAATCTATGTGATGGGATGCCGAAACCCCTACCGTATCTCGATCGATCAAAAGACAAACTATCTCTATTGGGGAAAAGTTGGACCTGATGCTGGGAAAGATTCGGACCGAGGACCGCGTGGCTACGATGAAGTCAATCAGGCCCGCAAAGCCGGTAACTTCGGCTGGCCCTATTTCAGCGGTGATAACAAACCCTATTCCAATTACGATTTTGTCACCAAAAAGAGCGGTCCGAAATTCAATCCCGACAACCCCATCAACAGCTCTCCCAACAATACCGGGCTGACTGAGCTTCCGCCGGCCCAACCCGCTTTTTGGCACTACCCGCGTGCTTCGGCCTGCGCCGGACCCGTTTTCTACGCCGATCAATTTCCAACCAAAGGGGAAGGACTTCCCAAGGCTCTGGACGGCTGCCTCATCGTTTACGATTGGACGACCACACGAATCAGCGCCATCAAACTCGATCCCAAGGGGAACATCGAATGGAACGAGCCGTGGCTTGGAAAGTACCGCTTTGTTCACCCCGGTGACATGGCACTTGGACCTAAGGGCGAACTTTTCATTCTAGAATACGGATCGGCCTGGTATGATGGCAAGGATGGCAAGCTCAAGCGCGTCACCTATTCCGCAACTCCGCAAGCCATTCAAGTCTCTGCCTCCGACCCCCGGATGAAAGGCCTCCCGGCCGACCACCCGGGCACCAAACTCATTTCCGGAACAACGTGTCTGGCATGCCATAGCACGACTCAAAAATCTATTGGTCCCACTTACCGGGATGTCGCCCAAAAATACGCCAAAGATCCCAAGGCCATTGAAAAACTCGCTGAGAAAATCATCAAGGGAGGTGTTGGTGTTTGGGGGCAACAGCCCATGCCGCCCCACCCCCAGCACAACATCGAGGAAACACAGCAAATGATTGAGGCTATCCTCAAAGTTCCCATCAAGTGACTATCATCCACCAGGACGAGGATATTGTTGTCGTCGATAAACTCAGCGGTTTCCTTTCCGTTCCTGGCCGGGGGCCTGAAAAGATCGACTCAGTCGCTCATCGAATCCGCACCACCATTCCGGAATGCATCGAGCAACCAGCGGTCCATCGCCTCGATATGGACACCTCCGGCCTTCTCGTCCTCGCCCTAACCAAAGAAGCCCATCGCAACCTTTCGCGTCAGTTCCAGGATCGTAAAACCGATAAACTCTACCTCGCTCTCTTGGATGGAGAATTATCTGGTGAAGAAGGAACCATCACTCTTCCCTTTCGTCTCGATGTCGAAAACCGCCCCAAGCAGATTTACGACGACGTCCATGGTAAGATTGGAACCACACACTGGAAAAAGGTCGGCATTGAAAACGGGCACACCCGTATCCTTTTCCATCCCATCACCGGGCGCACCCACCAACTTCGGGTCCATTCCGCTCACGAAAAAGGACTTGGCATCCCCATTGTAGACGACCCGCTCTACGGAAATGGCTTGGATCCCGGGAAAATGAAACTCCATGCCACTGAACTATCGTTCGACCACCCCAAATCAGGAAATCGCCTCACCTTCCATTCTCCCACCCCCTTTTAATTCCCATGCCCTTCGCTCTTAACTCTCGTCTTGAAAAAGGAACCCACTTCATTGGGAAGACAGGTTGCTGTCAGATCTTACTTAAGAACAATGCCTCCTTCCCTTGGATCATGATCGTCCCAGAAGTGGAAAAGGGAATTGAGGACCTTCACCAACTCTCCGCCGATAAATTTGCCGAAGTCATTTCCCTCATTCGCCAAGTTTCTGAGTTCATGAGTGACCACTTTAAACCAGAGAAACTCAACGTCGCCTGCATCGGAAACATCGTGCGTCAAATGCACATTCACCTCGTGGCCCGTTCTCCTGATGATCCCGCCTGGCCAGACACAGTCTGGGCCTCTGATGCCAAAACCGAATACAAAGCGGAAGACATCATCGAGATCTGCGTCGCAGCCCGGCTCGCCCTCGGTGTCTCAGAGGAACTCTGATCGAAAAAACACTCAGTGGACCAGCTTCAGAAACTTCCTCTCGGCCTTATTCGTCACCATAGCGAACACCTGGTCCCCCACTGACAACACGTCGTCAGCCCCAGGAACAATCGCCTGGAGTCCCTTGAGGAGGCCTACCAAAACGCAACCTTCGGGCCACTTGAGTTCTCCAACGGTTTTACCATCCGCCTTTGAACCTTTTGAAATGTGGGTTTGAAGAACTATTCCATCCCCCAGCTTCCTAACGACGTGATAATTTTCCGTCGTCACATAGCGGGAAATCTCCTTGCGTGAGGCCTCCCTTGGACTCACGGCCGCCACCACCCCGAAGTGTCGACCAGAAGCACTGATCGCCTTCGCATAGTCCGCTCGGTGAATCAAGGTCAGACAGTTCTGGGCCCCCAAACTATGAGCCTGTAAACAGGTCATGACATTATCCTCGTCGCTCCTGCTCGTAGCGACAAAGAAGTCAGCCTCCCCAACCTGCTCCTCTTCGAGTTCGGCCACCGAGGTCGCGTCGGCATTGATCACAGTTGTATTTGAAAGCCGGTCAGTGAGCTCCTGGGCAAGGTCGGGATCGCGCTCGAAAATCCTGACTCGGCAGTTCCAGCTCTCCAACATTTGCGCGAGCGCAAAACCATATTCTCCCCCACCAAAAATCACCACCCGGGGCCCCTCCTTTAGATGCACTTCTTTCTGAAGCCTTTCCACCAAAGTTCGCAGCTTTCGGGGAGCCCCAAAAACGGTCACAATATCTCCTCCCTCTAGCACTGTGTCGGCATTCGCAACCTCATGTCCCCCATTCCGGCTCACCAATGCCACCCGCGTATTCACGGGAAACTTCAGCGATTGCAACGGTTGCCCGACAGCATCACTTTTCACACTCACCCTTACCTGCTGCAGCTCAATACGACCCCGTGCAATCTCTTCAACTACGAGGGAATCGGGATTGCGGATAAACTTCGCTAACTCAATTGCGGCCAGCCTCTCCGAGCTGAAAATATGATCAATCCCAAAATGCCCACGAAAATCAAACAACCATTCCTCTCGCTGTAAGCCTGGATGCACCCGGCTAATGACTCGCGCCACTCCCATCGATTTCACCATTGAGGCGCACATCAGGTTGACCGAATTGTCGCTCGTCAGAGCCAGAAACAACTCGCACTCTCCGATATTTGCTTCGGCCAGTGTATTCACACTGGAGCCATCGCCCACCACAACTTTCCCCTCAATCTCGTTCTGCAATTCCGCTGCCGCAGTTGCATCGCTCTCAATCACGGAAACCAAATGTTCTTGCCGCGACAACTCGATCGCAAGATGTCGACCAATCTCTCCAGCTCCAACAATGATGATATTCATGGGTCAGTTATTCAGAACGGAATTCCTCATAGGCTGAGATAATCCTTCCAACGACAGCGTGACGCACAACATCGCTTATGTCGAAGTGATTAAACGCTACCCCTTCGACTCCTCTGAGCGCCTTTTCAGCTTCGAGAAGCCCTGAAGCCCCCTGTTCTTTCAGATCAATCTGGGATGAATCCCCCGTAATCACACAGCGCGAGCCCTCTCCCAGTCTCGTCAAGGCCATGAACATCTGCTCTCGCGTCGTATTCTGCGCCTCATCAAGGATCACGAAAGAACGCGAAAGAGTTCTTCCCCGCATGTAGGCCAGCGGTGCAATCTCGATCGTTCCATCTTCCAGCCGTTTCGCTCCTTCATCGAACCCCAACATATCGTCAATGGCGTCATATAACGGGCGTAAATACGGAGCGACCTTATCACGCATGTCCCCTGGCAAAAATCCCAAGGCCTCTCCGGCTTCCACTGCCGGACGGGTCAAAACAATCCTGGAAATCTCTTTCTTCCGAAGGAGGTCCAAAGCCATCGCCACCGCCAAATACGTCTTTCCTGTCCCCGCTGGCCCTAATCCAAAGACCACTGCACTTTTCGCCATGGCATTCAAATACTCCAATTGATGAGGGCTCCGTGCCACCACCGACTTTCGACCCCTCGCACCTACCAACTGAATCTTCGCCAAAGCCGAAACCCCTTCCCCACCTTGGATTGCCTGATCAACAGATGTCCGAAAATTGCGGGAAGTCAGCTCCCCGCCATTTCGGCGAGCTTCTTCAAGATCGGAAAACACCTCCTGAACCATATCGCATCCATCCTTGGGACCACGAGCCACCAACCATCCGTCGCGGGTCACAATGTGCACCCGCGCTTTTTCCTCGAGATAACGCAACTCCTTCTCGTCGTGACCAAAGAGGGATTGCAAAAACCGGGCGCTCTCGTATTCGAGCTTGATCTGGTGTTCATCTGACACGAGCGAGGAAGTAGCGCGGAGATCAAGCCATGGCGAGGGGAAAGATTACCGTCATCAATCCGGGCATTGACGGGATCGATTTTAAGAATCCACCTAGGCCCTCCTGAAGTCCACATATGAATGCTACCCAGCAAACACTTAAAAGTCGCGACACTTGGATTGTCCCTGGTGACTCTTGCCCCATGCTTCTCGCTTGCGGAGTTGCCCGCGTTTGATCGAGATTGCTTTGCCCTCAACGCCAAGGAATGCGGTATTCTCAGATTACTTCTGTTCTGCCGGGGTGAAATCGTCAGTCGGGACCGACTCCCCGCTGAGGTCTGGCGATACCATGCGAACCCGACATCGCGCACCGTTCATAATTTCATCGCAGAGTAGCGGAAAAAATTGGGGGCAGGGAGCGATTACGTTTAAAACGATTCGAGGCGAAGGGGGTTGCCCCGAAGGAGCTCCTCAAACATTTCGGGCATGAATTCATCGAATTATCAGGGCCACAGCGAGGCAGGCCAGAGCGATCGCGAAAAGGATATCGAGTGGCCGGCCCGCTCTCTGGTAAGCTTGTCTTATTTGTTTCCTTTGCAGGAGCCACACCCAGAGACACCAAAAAACGAGTCCTTCGGCTACGATTATAAACCACAGAGCAAGAGGCCACCATCCCGGATGCTCTCCTGACAAAAAAGGGGCCACCACACTTGCGAAGAAAACAAGGACCTTAGGATTAAGAAGATTGCAAAAGAGTCCCCGGAAATAGGGGCTCCGTTTGGTAGGTGCCACGTCTCCCTCACCGTCCGGCTTGGTCAAAAGGCCAAAGGCCAGCCAAAGAAGATAAGTCGCCGCGACCCAGGACATCGCCTTCGCCACCGGTCCTCCTTTTGCAACCAAAACCGCCATCCCCCCAATCGCCAAAATGGCATGGACAGCCAGCCCCGTCACAATACCGGTTACCATTGTCCAACCAGCCTTCAAACCCTCGGAAAGCGAAGTCCGGGTCAGCAATAACATATCCGGTCCCGGACTAAATTGACCGATCACCATTACGAGGGCAAAGGCCAGTAACTCACCATTCATTGGTCAAAGTAATGGCCCATCACCTCCATCACGCCCACACTTCCAGGGCTATCGGCGACTTTCCCCCCCCGATTGCTGACATAGTCCCGAACTTCTCTAACCGCATTCGAGGGACATCCGCAGGCATCACAGATTTCGGGCTGCAGCATACTAAGATCATTAAAGTTATCTCCAACCGCCAGAATACGATCCGAACCAATCCCCCATCGATCCGCCGCCTCAACCAATCCACTCCCCTTGTTATATTCCCGGTGACTGAATCGCAAATAGATCGAGTTGCGCTCAAAAGTGAGGTCGGAGTGCTTCGATAAATTCTCGATGAAACTCTGAATTTCATCCATTTCCCGATAGGAGGTCGCCACGATTTCAGCAGCAGCTTGGTCTTCTGACACCCAACTGGCGGAAGTCTTTGCTTCAACATATTTCCGAACTTTGGCCAAAGCTCTTTTGGATTTCCGGAAAAGCTTGTGGTGATCACGCTCGCACTTTTGGTTCCACTCATCATGAGGGACCCAACGTCCGAACTGACCAGGAAAATAAATCTCTCTCTCCCGTGCGATCACAAAATCGGGCAGAAAAGGAAATTTCGACTCGTTAAATCCTTCCACCAACTGGTAGAGCGACCGCCCTGTCGCTATTCCCCAGGCTGCTCCATATGTCGATCGAACCCACTGCAAGCAGTCAAAGAATCGCAGATCGAGTGCCATTGATCCGTCTTTTAAGACTAGAGTGTCGTCGAAATCGAACCCCAAGACGGCTTTCCATATCGGGGGTTCCGGTAAAATTCTGAGCACGGAAAAGAGAATCTATAAATTCACACCTATCTCAATCCCAATTACTCTTCGACCGGGACGGCCCGGGGAATATCCTCGTCTTCAGGAACAATCCTCGCTTTGGGAATATCTTCTTCATCCTCCGGAACGATAATCGCCTTACCGGGCTTCACCAACATTTTCACCGGAAGATCATCGCTATATTCCGGGAGGGTTTTGCGCATCTTGATATCCACCCGACGGTTAGGGGCTTGCTCATCCCGGTCTCCCTCCAGAACAATCGGCGAAGTTTTCCCGAAAGGCCGCACCAAAATAAACTTGGGATCAAATTGCAGGGCATTAATGAGCCAGTCCTTCACCGCCTGCCCTCGCCTCTGGGAAAGGGCTTGATTGAAGGTTTCTTGGCCAAAAAGGTCCGTGTGCCCCTCGACCCAGCAAAACATCTCGGGATTCCGATCGATGAGCATCGCCACCGTCATCAGGGTGAGACGTGCATTATCTCTGAGGGTCGAACTGTTGTATTCGAAGAGAAGATCACTTCCAATTGACGCCTTGTTCCGCTGGAGGTCTCCGGGCGACATCTTTGCATAAGCTGTCAAACCGGTGTAGCCATTGATCACCCCACTCTCGCTGTCGCCACCTGCAGCTTTCTTATTCTCAAGCTCAGCGACAATCGAATCAGGATCAATCACGTCAGCAAGAGGAGCTCCATCATCGACCACGATCTGACCTGCCTTGGCCTCAGGAAAATCGATCTTAAACTTTCCTGGATCGGGAATATCAGGATTCACATCCGGCCCAACGATTGGTTTATTCAAAAGGTCGCCCTCATCGGTTCCGGCCAGCTTGGGTTTTTCAATCTTCATTTCAGGGAGAGCCGCTTCCTCAATCTGGGTGTCGATGTCGATTTCGACATTCTGTAATTCAGCAATCGCATCCTCGGTGTCGTCAATGAGATCGCTGTCATCAACGGGACGCTCAAGCTCCTCTTCGGGGGGGGGCACGGAAATTAGTTCCGCCTCTGTTTCGACGGAAGTCAGACGCACAGGCTGAGAAACCCATTCCTTGGGGGCCGCGATCTCCGCCCGGATGAAATGGCTACTGGCGGCAATAAGAGCCGCCACGTGGATCAAAAGAGCTAAGATTACCGCCACCAAGGCATACCAACCCAAACCTTCGCGGCGGGGAGGAGTGTAGGTGCTTGCGGTTTCCCAAGAATATTCGTGAGCCATCTGTCATCACTATAACGTCTCCAACAGCGAGAGCAATTCAACGATCTTCGAGATTTTTTCTGTTTCCCGACCTCTCAACACTCTAAATCCCCCACGTGAGTTGCACAGTTTCAGGAATTGGATTGGCCGGATTTGGCACAGTCGGATCGGGAGTATGGAATATTTTAGAGGAACACGGGAGCATGATCTCCTCACGTTCCCAGGGAAGCGCCCAGCTTGAGATCCGAAAAATTGTGGTTCGCGACCTTAGCAAAAAACGCGACGGCAACGCCCCTCCGGAGCTTTTCACCACCGATCTGATGGAAGTGGTCAACGACCCCTCGGTTGATATTGTCGTGGAGCTAATCGGCGGAACCAACGCCGCCTTCGATCTTGTCGCCGCCGCCCTCCGTGCCGGAAAACCGGTCGTCACAGGAAATAAGGCTCTCCTCGCCGAACGCGGAGCTGAGCTTTTCGCCCTTTCTAAAAAGAATAATGCCGCCATTCACTTTGAAGCAGCGGTAGCCGGCGGCATTCCGATCATCAAGGCGGTTCAAGAATCTCTGGTTGGTAACCGCATCAAATTCATCGCTGGAATCATCAATGGAACCTCAAACTATATCCTCCAACGGATGACCGAGGCCGGCCTTGGCTACCCTGAAGCTCTCAAGGAAGCAAAGGAACTGGGCTACGCCGAAGCCGACGAAACACTTGACGTGAACGGCTGGGACGCTGCTCACAAGGCCATTCTTCTTGGCTCCCTCGCACACGGATTCCTCATCGATTACAGGGACGTCTACGTCCGGGGGATCGAGAAAGTCACTCCCTTGGATATCAAATTCGCCTCGGAGCTTGGTTATGTGGTCAAATTACTCTCTCTCGTCATCGC